>ERZ808277.137-NODE-137-length-34443-cov-5.379377_pt1 | contig 34443 bp, 28 predicted proteins | sample MGYA00521240_ERZ808277 | MGnify/ENA primary metagenome ERZ808277 (study PRJEB31516, sample SAMN03275599) | gut metagenome | biome: mammalia-associated habitat; material: feces | host: Papio cynocephalus | place: Kenya | collected 2012-07-17 ... | reverse complement strand
TCGCCAACGGTGTGGGCTACGGACTTATCCTCATTGTCGTGGCTTTCTTCCGCGAGCTGTTCGGCTCCGGCACACTGTTCGGACTGAGAATAATTCCGGAAAGCTTCTACGCTGCCGGCTATGTCAACAACGGTCTGGTGATTCTCCCTCCGATGGCGCTGATTCTCATCGGCTGCATCATTTGGATTCAGAGAAGCATCCAGAAGGATCTCCAGGAAAAATAACGACAAAGACAAGAACTGATTATGGAATATTTAAGCTTATTCGTAAAGTCAATATTCGTTGACAATATGATTTTCGCGTACTTCCTTGGTATGTGCTCGTACCTGGCGGTATCGAAAAATGTGAAGACAGCTTCCGGTCTTGGTGTCGCTGTTATTTTTGTTCTTCTTGTAACATTGCCGATCAACTATCTTCTTTACAAGCATGTACTGTCACCTGACGCTTTGATTCCCGGTGTGGACCTGAGCTTCCTCAGCCTCATCATATTCATTGCTGTCATCGCGGCATTCACGCAGCTTGTCGAGATGGTCGTTGAGAAATTCGCTCCGGCTCTATATTCATCATTGGGAATCTATCTGCCTTTGATTGCTGTGAACTGCGCTATTTTGGGAGGTTCGCTGTTCATGCAGAACAAGGATTTCGTGAATGTCGGAGAGGCCACAGTTTACTCACTTGGCTCTGGAATCGGTTGGTTCCTTGCTATCGTGACACTTGCCGCGATCAGAGAGAAGATGTCTTACTCGAAGGTTCCTGCCGGACTCAAGGGCATCGGTATCACATTTATCACAGTAGGTCTGATGGCCATGGCCTTCATGACTTTCATGGGACTTACAATCTAATTTGGAGGCAGAGACTATGTTTTCAACAGTAATTTCAGCAATCATCACAATTGTAGTTGTGACCGTTGTTCTGGTCGCCCTGCTTCTGTATGTCAAGATCAAACTCACTCCGGACGGCACTGTCAAGATCGACATCAACGACGGAAAGAAGGTTCTTGACGTTCCTCAGGGCAGCGATCTTCTCCACACTCTTGCTGATCAGAAGATTTTCCTTCCTTCCGCCTGCGGTGGAAAGGCGAACTGCGGACAGTGCAAGGTTCAGGTGCTTGAGGGTGGCGGAACCATCCTTCCTACCGAGACCGGATTCTTCAGCCGCAAGCAGATCAAGGAAGGCTACCGTCTCGGTTGCCAGGTAAAGGTGAAGGAGAACATCAAGATCCAGGTTCCAGAGTCAACGCTCAGCGTACAGAAACTTGAGTGCGAGGTCATCTCCAACAAGAACGTGGCCACCTTCATCAAGGAGTTCACCGTGAAGCTTCCTGAGGGAGTTCACCTTGACTTCAAGTCCGGAGAGTACATCCAGATTGACATTCCTGCGTACGACCTTGATTTCTCGACGATTGACGTTGACGACATCTACAAGGCTGACTGGGAGAAGTACGGTTTCTTCGGCATCAAGGCGAAGAACGAGGTGCCTACTGTAAGGGCTTACTCAATGGCCTCTTATCCTGCCGAGGGTGACATCATCAAACTGAATGTCCGTATCGCGACTCCTCCGTTTGACAGAAGCCAGCCTAAGGGTGTGTTCAAGATGCTGCCTGTTCCTCCGGGAGTCGGTTCATCGTATGTCTTCACCCGCAAGCCGGGCGACAAGGTGTGGATCTCCGGTCCGTTCGGAGAGTTCCTCCTTCCGAAGAATGATCCTGATTCTCAGGAATATATCTTTGTGGGTGGCGGTGCAGGTATGGCTCCTCTCCGCAGCCACATCATGCATCTCTTCAAGACTCTCAAGACCAAACGCGAGGTTCACTTCTTCTATGGAGCACGCAGTCTTGTCGAGGCATTCTACCTTGAGGACTATGCCGAGATCGAGAAGGAGTTCCCTAACTTCCACTTCCATTTGGCCCTTGACCGTCCTGATCCGGCAGCGGATGCAGCTGGTGTCAAGTACACGGCTGGTTTCGTTCATAATGTGATGTACGAGACCTATCTCAAGGATCACGATGCTCCGGAAGACATCAAGTACTTCATGTGCGGACCTCCTATGATGGTGGCTTCCGTCAACAAGCTGCTTGACAGCCTTGGAGTGCAGCCTGAGAGCATTCTGTATGATAACTTCTCGTAATTCGAGACACTGAATCACTGAAAAGGGAGTTGGCGAAAAGTCAACTCCTTTTTTATCTCTTATCGCGTGTTTCTTTTGGACGGGTATTAATGAATATGTCGTCAAAGATAGTGTGTGTATATTCAAAGATTGTTAAATTTGTGGTATGATTGACAATAATGTACAGATGATGGATGCCGGGATGGTGCTCTTCACGAGCGAGAAACCATTCGGAACTGTGTTGGGGGGCATCAAGGCGGAATTGACAAAACTCGGTGATGTCAAAAGAGCCAATGAGATATCAATGGATGAACTTCCGGAAACGACAGGGGAGTGCGACTTGTTTGTGGATTGGTCGTCACCTTTGCGTTGGCGTGCCATCTCATGCCGGTTGGAGGATGCCGGGCTTGTCGGGCATAATTCCGATGGAGAGGAAATCCGCCGTTATGCCGTCTCTTTCAAGGAGGGAAACAAAAACCGTAAAGGTAAGGTTCTGGCAGTGTTTGTTGCAGTCGTGACCTTAATTATATGGGGAAATGTTGGTGTCGATGGAGTTCCTGGAATATTCACTGTTACGCTAGGAATAGCCTTCGCTGTCGGTCTGTTGATTCTGTGCTTGCGGCCAAGTGTCAAGGCGCAGAACGTCATCAGAAATCTTATCGGGACTGTTAGGGATGCTAAGTGATTCCATTTTGAAATCATTGATTTTTGCATTTCGGATGTACAGAATACGTATATTTTGCCTAATGTAAACAAAAACAGCATAAAAAATCGTTTCAGATTATTGTTTTCATTAAAAGAATTTGTATATTTGACGTGAAGTTTTTCATAGTTTAAGTTTAGGTTAAGTAGCGGGGTGATCGCAGTGACTGCGATTGCCCCGTGAATTTTTATAAAAAAACATAAATTTACGTTTTTTACAAAAAAGAATTTCTGTTTCTTTTCTTTATTTCTGTTTTGTCGCCATACTTTTGCAGACGGCCCGCAACGGTGCGGACCGTTAATTATTTACAACTATGAAGAGTTCTATCAGAATCCTTTCAAAGGTCACCACGGCCGGAGCTATGGCATTGTCCGCCGTTGTGCTTTCCTGCAACAAAATTCCTTCTGAAAACGCTCAGGGAACGTTAAGTTGGAACTTCTCGCAAAGGGTGTTCACAAGATCCACAGTGGATTTGCCGGACACGGACGCTTTCATTTTGACCGTGAAAAATTCGGCGGGTGATGTGCTTTATGAGGGAGCGTACGGCGATTCGCCGGAGTCGATGCTTGTCAACCCGGGAAGCTACACTGTCAAGGCAGTGTCCCGAAAGTTCGAGAAACCGGAATTCTCAGCGCCACAGTTCGGCGATGAGCAGGTCGTTGTTGTTCAATCGGGAACAAACACTAGGGCTCGCCTGAACTGTACACAGCTTAATTCAGGTCTCAGGATGAAACTCGATTCAGATTTTGATGCGGCTTATCCGAAAGGTTCGGTTATGGTATCTTCTGTGGAAGGCAACCTGAAGTACGGCCGGTCGGAAAAGCGGATTGGTTATTTCAAGGAGGGAAACGTCACGGTCTCGCTTGATGATGGTTCCTCCTCCAAGGTTCTTCTGACCCGCTACCTTGAGGCGTGCGAAGTCTTGACATTGGGAATATCTTGCCCTGCGGTTGAACCTCCAAAGCCTGGTGCGGGAAATGGCATTTCTATTTCTGTGGACACTAACCGTGTATGGAGCAGATACGATTACGAGATAGGTTCTGGCCAAGGGGCTGATCCGGGCACAACAAAGTCGACGGCTTATGGTGTCGGGCAGGCCAAGGGGCATGTCGGAGAGAAAGGCGTGTGGGTCTGCGGCTTCATCGTGGGTGGAGACCTTTCATCCGCCAAGGAAGGGATTTCGTTCGCACCTCCGTTCACATCCATGACTTGTCTGGCGATAGCGTCACGTTCTTCGGTCACATCCAAAAGTTCATGTATGTCTGTCAAACTACCGAAAGGCGACATCCGTACCGAGATCAATCTGCCGGACAATCCACAACTTATAGGACGGAAGATATACCTTAAAGGAGACTTGATAGCAGCGTATTTTGGTATTCCAGGCATCGAAAATATTACTGAATATGCTTTGAAATAACTGTTAACCAAATAATTATCTCTTATGAAAATCAAATTTGACAGGACGGTTTATACCGTCGTGCTGGCACTGCTTTGTCCGTTGGCCGGGCATTCGCAGAACAAAACAGTGCCCAGAACATGGGAATTCGGTCTCGGAGGTGCGGCCATGAACATCACGAGGAACACCGTTTCGAACTTTCACCAGACTACCGGAGGGGATTATATCTTCAATCTGGATGAGAAGATGTTGTATGGAGGGATTGAACTCTACTCGGCGGTGGAACTTAAACGTTGGCTGTACGCTGATCTGCAGGGTACACTTGGTTTCGCCAGATATTGCGAGTCCGAGAGAATGAAGCAAGGATATTCTTTGATGGTCAGCCCGGGTGTTCAGTTGCGTCCTTGGGGTGGAAGCGGTTGGATTCAACCCTATCTCAGATTCGGATTGAATTGTTATCACAAGAATTTCCCGACATCGTATTTCGGACAATTTCAGGGCGATGTCTCAAAAGAGGCCTTATGGCGTGCCGAGGACGCATGGAACAAAGGTTACACGTTTGATTCAGACACTTTCTTTCCTTTATCCGCCGGTGTCGGTGTCATCGGATGGATGAGCAACAGGGTGGGTGTGCATATTCAAGGACAGTACAACCGTTCCCTTGGCACAGAAGGTGTCAATTTCGCTCAGGCTTCCGCCGGTATTGTTCTGCGGATTGGCGGTGTGGATAAAAACAAGGCTGTGGCGGATCGTTATGTCCCGAAACATCTATACGAATATGCCGGTCTCTATCCGCAGAAGGTGGTGGAGAAAGAGGTTGTCAGAGAGGTTCCGGTCGAAGTCATCCGGGAGATTGTCAGAGAAGTTCCTTCTGAGAAGACATTGGCAGAGATGATGGACAACATTAATTTTGATTTTGACAAAGCCACGATCACAGCTGATTCTCAGTTTGTTCTGGATGACATCGCGAACACGTTGGCGAATTTCCCGGACACCCATTTCCTTGTGGCTGGCTATACGGACGCCAAGGGAACAGAAGAATATAATGAAGAACTGTCCCGCGCGCGTGCGAAAGCCGTCTATGACTCTCTGCTGTCAAGAGGCATCCCTGCCGCAAGACTTTGCTACAGAGGTTTCGGCAAGCGCATGGCAATCGTCCCGGAGTCGGCTTCGGATGATCAACGTCGTGGAGACCGCAAAGTAGTTATGGAAAGGGTGACATCGGAGTCACTGTGGAATTATCTTAATCAACAAAAATAATATTCATTCATGAAAAATCTAGTCAAATTATTGATCGCGACGCTCATGGGAGCGTCGATGGTGACTTCCTGCAATTCACTTGAGGTGACCATGCCGGTAGGACCGCGCGGAGAGCAAGGAATCCAGGGTGTCGCAGGAAAGGATGGACTGTCGGCCTATGAATTGTGGGTCAAGGCGGTGCAGGAAAAACAGATAGATTATACCGGATCTGTTGACATCAGTCATTTCTTCCTTTATTTGAAAGGTAAGGATGGTGTGGACGGCAAGGACGGCAAGGATGGCAAGGATGGTGCTGACGGAGTCGATGGAGTGAACGGCAAGTCAGCCTACGAACTATGGAAAGAATATGTCGCTTCAGGTATTGCTGATCCTCATAATCCTGGAAGTCAATGGGATAAGAATAAAACATCAATGGTCGATTTCTACTGGTTCCTGACAGGAAATGATGGTGCGGATGGGCTTATCCCTTACATCAAGGACGGAAATTGGTGGATCGGTGACTATGACACCAAAGTCAAGGCCAAGGGTGATAAAGGTGATAAGGGTGACACCGGAGCCAAAGGAGACAAAGGCGATAAAGGTGATACCGGAGCAAAAGGTGATAAAGGAGATAAGGGAGATAAAGGAGATAAGGGAGATAAAGGTGATAAGGGTGTTTCTGGTCAGAACGGAGTTGATGGCCAGAGCGCTTACGAGATGTGGAAAAGATATGTTCAGGAGACGATTGCGGCAGGCGGCAAGGTGATTGATCCGAACGGAAATGAGATCACGTTGTCAGACCTTTCCATTCAGAAGTTTTTCCAATATCTGACCGGCAAGGCTGGAGCCAAGGGTGATAAGGGTGACACCGGAGCCGATGGCAAGGATGGAATTGACGGCAAAGACGGTGCTGATGGGAATGATGGAATTGACGGAAAGAACGGAAAAGATGGAAAAGATGGGCTTAACGGTTTGGATGGCAAGAATGGCCTTACTCCGGAAATAGACCCAAAGACCGGGGAGTGGATTATTGTAAACAAAGAGACAAGAGATACTATATTCACTCACATCATCGCGAAAGGCCGTGATGGTAAGGACGGTGCAGATGGAAAAGATGGCGCTGACGGAGTTGACGGCAAAGATGGAGCCGACGGCAAAGACGGTGTTGACGGCAAAGACGGAGTTGACGGTAAAGACGGTGTTGACGGTAAAGACGGAGCCGACGGCAAAGACGGAGTTGACGGCAAAGACGGAGTTGACGGCAAAGATGGAGCCGACGGTAAAGATGGAGTTGACGGCAAAGATGGAGCCGACGGTAAAGATGGTGTTGATGGAAAGGATGGTGATACGCCTTATGTAGGCTCTAACGGAAACTGGTGGATCGGCAGCGTTGACACAGGAGTCAAGGCTCAGGGACCAAAAGGTGATGCTGGTGCCGACGGTAAGGATGGAATCGACGGAAGGGATGGCGTTGATGGCAAGGATGGTACTGACGGAAAGGATGGCGCGAACGGCAAAGACGGTATTGATGGCAAAGACGGCGCCGATGGCAAGAACGGAAAGGATGGTGTCGATGGCAAGAACGGAACGGATGGCAAGGATGGTGTCAACGGTAAAGATGGATCTGATGGCAAAGATGGTGTAGCGGGAAAATCAGCCTATGAACTTTGGATTGCCGATGTCCAGTCTCCATCCGGTTTGGAAGATCCAAAGAATCCGGGAACAAAATGGGATCCGTCAAGAACATCCATCGCTGATTTTTATGAATATCTAAGCGGAGCATCTGGAGCTGATGGCAAGGACGGAGCTGACGGCAAGGACGGAGCTGACGGCAAAGACGGTGCTGATGGCAAGGACGGTGCTGATGGCAAGGACGGTGCTGACGGCAAAGACGGTGCTGATGGCAAGGACGGTGTCGACGGCAAGGACGGAGCTGACGGCAAAGACGGAGCTGATGGCAAGGACGGAGTTGACGGCAAGGACGGAGCTGACGGCAAAGACGGAGCTGACGGCAAGGATGGCACCGATGGCAAATCAGCCTATGATTTGTGGAAGGAACTTGTGCTCAGTGAGGCAGGCCTTGACAATCCGAACAACGGAGTGTACGACCCTGAAACATATCCAAAATGGCCAAGAACAGCAGTGTCACTCAGCGATTTCTTTGACTACTTGAGAGGAAGCAACGGTGAACCTGGAGTCAGAATCTCGGTTGTCGATACCCTCTATGCAGAGGAGGCGGACTGGAGTAAATACAATGTCGCTCCTGTGCGGTCTTTGGCGAAAGTGAGGACGAGAGGTTCAGAGAGAGACACTACATATGAATATGTCAACCCATATTCCGGAGGATGCACCTTGATAGTCACCGCTCCCGGCCCTGTGGCCATTCCGAACTGCAAGGTTGAGTTCAAGGATCAGGACGGAAACTCGTACACAAAGACATCTGACAATATGGGCTATATTTACCTTACAAGAGAAGAACTTCCGGATTGGCATTCAGGCGCAGTCTCTGTATCGGATCTTTCCTCAAGAACAAAACCGTCTGGATTTACGTTTGACGGCAAGACTGTCACTGACGAGAACTTGGTGGCTGCGACCTGTGGAGTACCTTACAAGGTGGATGTCAGCATCACGATGACAGGGTCGTATTGGAAAGCGGAAAGTGTGTACGCTGGCTATGAGATTGTCAGAACCGTGGAGGGAACAGACGAGAAGGCTTGGGGAGGTGTTGGATTCCCTGGGCATGACAATGGTCTGGGGTATTATTTGTACCGATGTCTTGGAGACGTGAACAAGTTCCTCAAACTTGACATTTACAACCTTCATTCTCCAAGCAATGTTGTTGAAGGAGACCACTTTATGAAAATCGATGAATATGGAGTGGAAGATAGTTGGGACAGAATGCCGGGCACTGTGGAAAGTACGGTTTTCAAATCCTTGACCTTTGGTGACGGAAAGAATCCTTCAGTTGTAGATGTCAACAGCTCCTCGCTGGTTTCCATAAGAGGGAAGATTCATTATCAGGAGCCTGTTCCGGATTATGGAGTTCAATGCATATCTTCGGCCAAGACCATGATTCCTGAATATTGCTATGTTGGTGATTTCGACGTGAAAGGCGTTAGGGGCGGCGAGGATGATGAAATATTCATGAGCTACAATGAAAAGAATGTCCTTGCTGAAGACGGGGTCACGAAAGTCCCGGTAAACAAGACCAATTACGAGTTGATTTTGGGTCAGACATCCTTTGCGTTCTCGCTCGACTATTCGACTTTCGGTCATGTGTACCTTGAAGAGAGTTATTACGATGCGGCGACGGACACCTATAGGTTCAAGCGGTACGACTCATTGCTGGACTATCTTTCGGACACCAAGTTGACAGAAAATGATAACTATGCCTCATTGCTGCGCAACAGCGGAAATCTTGCCGGGGTGGATATCCTTAACAAAACTTATATCAGGTTCATGGTCAGGAATGGTGTGATTCAGAATACCGAGTATGAGCCGTTCATAATAAGAAACGTATATGACGGCTTCAAAATCGAGGTTGGTGATTTCTCTTTCAGAGATGCCTATTATAAAGGAATCAGTGGAGAATTTCACTATGATGAGTCGGCTCCTTTTGTGGCTTCATGCGTACTTAATGGCAAGGAATATGAGTTTCAAGCCATAAAAGACGGCACAAGCGCTCCGCTTCCATAGAGTGATCATCGTGAATGAACGCTGAATATCCAAGCAGGGCGGTTCGTCAAGAACCGCCCTGCTTTATGAATGCTAGTCTGTCGTATTCGAACTACTTCAGATAGTCATCGAAATAGTTGGTGACCTTGTCCATAAGATGGATTCTCCACCTGCCGAAAACATTGTGCTCGGAGCATGGGTAAGGAAAATAGTCTAACTGAACATTGTTCTCGATGCATTTCTGAACAAAACTGAGACTGTGTTCCCACACAACGGTGTTGTCGATGGCTCCCTGGCAGATGAGCAACTTGCCTTTGAGGTCATTCACCTTACCGGTCAGACTTGTCTGCGCAAACCCATCAGGGTTGGTGGCCTCGGTCTCCATATATCGCTCTCCGTACATGATTTCGTACCATTTCCAGTCGATGACCGGACCTCCGGCAACTCCGACCTTGAAGGTCTCCGGATAATTGGTCATCAAGGAGATAGTCATGAATCCTCCGTAACTCCAGCCATGAACACCGATTCTGTCCGAATCCACGAACGGCAAGGATTTCAGCATGTTTATGCCCACCATCTGGTCGGCCATCTCGCTCTGGCCGCAGTGACGGTGGATTGCTTTCTCATATTCAGCGCCCCTGTTCTGCGTCCCGCGGTTGTCCTGGACATAGACTATGTAGCCTTTCTGAGCCATCAGCATCTCCCACATTCGCACCTGACCCAGCCATGTGTCCTGAACCATCTGTGAGTGAGGGCCTCCATAGACGTAGAGTATTACCGGATATTTCTTGCCCGGATCGAAACCGGCAGGTAAGAAAAGCCTGTACCAGTTGTCGTACTTGCCGTCCGCGCTCTTGACCGTGCCGAAAAGGACCTCGCCGGTCTTGTAGGCTTTTAGAGGGTCCTCGGCCGTGACGAGATTCCGGATCAGTTTTCCGTCTGCGGTCATGATGTTGGTGATGCGGGGCACGTTGAAACTGCTGTAGTTGTCGATGTACTTGGTGCAGTTCTCGTTCAGACTGATCGTGTGCCAACCTTCCTCTGTCGTAAGTCTTGCGGGCTTTCCGAACTTGGCTTTGGACACGGCGTCAGGTCGCTGAGCTTGTCGAAGCGACATCTTGACCTCAATCCTGAACAGGTGGTTCTCCACCGGCGAGACTTCCGCCGAAGTGTAATATACGAAGCGTCCGTCGTTGGCCAGATATTCCACATCAGCGTCCACGGCTGTCAGTCTTCTGACAGTCCCGAGAGTGTCGCATAGATAGAGATTGCGGTATCCGTCACGGTTGTTCGTCCTGTAGATGAATGAATATGTTCCTTTGAGAAATCTTACGGGGTCCAGCGGCTCCACATAGCGAGAGTCGTCCTCAGTGAGAATCGTTCGGGCGAACGATCCGTCATCTGCCCTGTACATGTTGAGTTTCAGATGCTTCTGTGTGCGGTCAAGAACTTGTATCAGGACATTCTTGCTGTCAGGAGACCAACTGATGTTTGTCAGATACCGGTCGCTTCCATATTCATTGACATCACACCACACTGTCTTTCCGCTCTTCACATCATAGATTCCGAGTCTTACATTCTCGCTGTCCATTCCGTTCATCGGATATTTGATGTTTTTGAGTGATCCGGTGCGGGTCGTGATGTCAAGAAGGGGGAAGTCCGAGACCTTGGAATCGTCCTTTCTGTAGAAAGCCAGTCTGGAACCGTCCGGAGACCAGAATAATCCGTTTTCTATCCCGAACTCGTTGCGGCTGACAGACTGACCGTAGGTAATGTCAGGATTCTCGCTTTGGGCGACGGTGACCGGCGTCTTGTCGAAAACGTACAGACTTCTGCCGACAGTGTAGGCGAATGTGCCTGTCTCTCCCCGCATGATGTTTTCTGCGTCTTTCGGAAATCCATCCGGCAAGCGTGTGGCGGAATATTCAGAAACATCTCCTGTCGAGAGATTCTCCTGAACCCATTTGCCTTCCTTGTACGTGATGAATGTGTCGCTGTCCTTCCACGACGCCGCGACACTTGCCGGGCGGACATTTCTGCCGAGCACCGCTTCTTCCATGGTGATCTGTTTTCCGTCTGGGTTGGCGGGATGTGTCTTGATGACACCGGTCTGGGCGTTGAGGATCATAGGAGCCATCAACGAGACGATGATGAGTGTTCTCTTAATCATTCGATTGTGGGTGTTGAGGTTGAGATTATCCTGTCCACGACATACTTCTGCATGCCGCGCCAAGGAAGCGTTCCCAGATATTCCTTATAATGCAGCTCCACGGACTTGCCGCTGCACCTCATGAGTTCGTTGGCGACCTCCTCGTCCTCGACTGAAAAATCGAATATGTAGGATTCTATCGCCGCTCCTCCGGCGTTCCTGTTCGAGCCCCTGAATCCGGCCTGAATGAGTTTCCCCTCGTAGGTCTTCCAAACGTAGCCTTTGTAGATGAATTGGTTCAGCTCTCCTGCTTTCACTCCGTCACCGAAGACGAAATAGAACCGGAAGTAGATGAATCCAGCCAGAATGAGGGCGAGGATGACTCCGGTCCAAGTGAAAATTTTCCCTTTTGTCGTCATGGTTTGCTATCTTATTTTGTTTCCTGTCAGTTCCCAACCCGTTATGGTCGAGACATAAGGAATCATCGCATGCGCTTTTTTGAGATGACCCGCATAGTTCGGATGCCCGTCCGCTCCCATGTCAGTGTCATTATTGTGGACGGATTTGGTCAGAGCCATGATGTGGACATTCTTGAGCCCGCAAGTGTCGAGAGCCTTGCGGATGTAGTCGAACATCAGAAGGTCGTTCTTTGGTGCGACACACAGGATAGGGTAGTCATCGCCATAGTTGTCCTTGATCTCTTTCAGCAGGGTGACGTAGTTCTTGACGAACAGTCTTTCCGCCGGCTGCATGCCAGTGGAGAAATCATTGGTTCCAAGATATATCACCGTTATGCTTGGCTTGAGAGGCGAGGACTTCGCATCCCATTTCACGTCCTTTTCCTTGTCGTAGGTCTGGAGATATCTGTCCGGCATGAAGTAACCTTTGACGTTGCCGTTGTAGTTGCGCGCGATACCCATTCCGGAGTGGGCGATGACAATCTGTTCGGCGTCAAAGTACCTTGCCATGGCGCAGGCGTAGGTGAGGTTCTGATTCTCGGTCTCTGGTTTGAAGCGCTCTTTGTTCGAACTCTCCGTGCCGTAGCCACAGGTGTATGAGTCTCCTATATATTCAATGATCCTGTCCTTCGGAGCGTCAGCCTGAAGGAACTCTCCGTCCGTGGAGAACCCGAAGATGGTGGTTGTGCCCTGCTCTCCCTCGGTCCGTTTCTGAATGATCACCTGATGGGGAGCCTTGGCAGCTTTTTTGTCCTTCCCGTAGCGTGCCTTGATATCCTCCGCACTGACGATCACGATTGTGGTGTCTGTCCCGCAGACCGTGACAACCTTGTCCGGCGTAGTGTCCATGGAGGCGTCAATCCAAACGTTGTAGTAGTTCTTCTTGGTGTCGGAAACTTTGAAATTCAGATTGCTGCCCTGAAATCTCACCTTTGCGTACACACCTGTCCAGTCAAAGGAGACGCTTCCGTCCTTGACCTCGGTTCTACCGATGTAAGTGATTTTTGAGTCCGAGGCCTTGATTGTCGTTCCGTCAGTCTTGGCGGCCGCCGCCATTGTTGAGCAAAGCGCCGCCGCAGCCATAAATGCGATTACCTTCAATTTCATGTCTTGTTGCTTTAGTGTCTGCAAATTTAGTGAATATCCTCGATTATCCCCACCCTCTGGTCACCCCAGCCCCCCTTTTTCAATGAATATGTCTGTGTGACATTTATATTGTCGGCCTTATTGCAAGAAATTCAAATTCCATATGTTCAAACCTGTTCTCGAACAAGCCATTCTCCAATCTGATTCGGATAGGATGTATATTGCCTCTGGCAGGTGTCGCGTCAAACAGGTATTGGTATTTGAAAAAGCTGTCGATCGGACTGAACTTTTTGATTGTCCTGAATTCTGTCTGGAATTTCTCCCTGTCAAAATTCACGGCATATAATGTCTCCTCTATTTTGGTTCCAAGTATTTGAGAATGACCTGTGACCACAACATTCCTCACAGTTTCTCCAATATTGAAAATATGCGAAGCCAACACATAAGACGACCCTAAAAGTATATTGATATAACGGAAGTTGCCCTCGGTTATTGTTCTTGGGGTGGTGTGGTATTCACATTTCAGCATAATATCCCGCTCCGGATAAAGGACGTCAAGGTAAACCGTATTCTCCGACCATGCATAGGCGATTGACAGCCCATAAGGTGACTGAACACTTTTCAGTGTCGATTTAATCTTGTCACGGATGTTTTCAATCGATGGAGACATAAACGCTTTCAGATCATCTTCAATGGCTTTGCTTTCAATACCGGCTCGTTCCTGTTCTGACTTATTGAGCTCTGCGACTCTCTTGTTCTCGGCAATTTCGAAGTCCGCTTTATCTATTTCCCATTTTCCGACAGCTTCTTTGTATCTCGGGAATGTGTTCTCACCGACATAATCGTCCCTCCGCCTCGGTAATGTCCAAAACTTGAGCGACCTGATCTTTTTTCTGGCCTCAGCTATGACAACTTTTTCAATGTCTTCAAATTCGGGACGTTTCACGGGGAATGTCTGTGGTTCATATATGCTGACGGATGATAGAATAACCCGAATCTTATCTTCAAAGACTTTGGCGTTGACCGGTTTCTGAATTCGCAAATGAATCTTGTCGCCACTGTTCCCTTTGGCATTGGCAGATGCTTCAGCCGGAAATATGTCGCGTTCCCGTTCACGCAGAGTTGAGCCGTTTGCGTAAGCTATGAAATTCCTTAGTATATCCATTCCTTAGAATTCTGGGCGTTTTCCTTATGGATGCCATACTAGAAATAATAAGTGTAACTCATACCTAGGAATGGTGAAATACCTGCGGCTTCTTTGAACATTCCTTTGAAATAATGAATATAGTAACAGTGCCAGTCGCCTTTAGCCCATGCAAAGCCGTAAGACGCTTTGATTGCTTCTGAAGTCTGGAGGCCATATTGGTAGCCCGCGCCTACATACATGGACGTATATTCAGACGTGATGATGTTCCAATTCAGGTCTATAGGAATCACCACTTCATATTCGGTTGATGAATGATTCGAACCAAAGGACGAATCATCGTATCTTATTTTTGTGTAGGCCAGAAGAACTTTGGCTCCGGTAATCAGATTCAAAGGATGCCTCTGATCTCCGAACCTTACCAGTCCACCGACACCTGCCGAGAAAGGGAAGGCCTCATAACCTGTGTCATAAGAATATCCTACGTCGGCTGACAAGGTTAATCCAAACCGAATGCTGGATTGGTTGGATCTATAACTTCCATGAGATGAAGAATCGGACGACCTGCCTTGTGTTGCAGGTGTCTTGTAAACCGATGAATACGCTTCATTATTCCGGGTGGCGTAGGCGAATTTGTTGTTCACATATCTGATTGTCTCTTCATCCGTGGCATATTCAGTCGCCATTCTTTTGTCAGCGTAAGAAGACGTTGACGTGAACCTGTCTGCCATCAGGCGGGCGATTTTGTTGGAGGCTCGCTTGTCGTAGGAACTGGCGGGATAATCCTTACGGAATTGTTTAAGGGCTTCTATGGTGTTGACACGAAGGGCATTGTAATAGGCCTGTGTGGCGGTAAGGTCGGCAATGGCATTGTCTGCCTCCGATTTGAAGAGCAGATGCTCGGAGTCGGCGAGGTACCGCTTGTATGAGTCAATCGTATTTTTGCCTTTGGCTGTCAGCCAGAGAGGAAGGTCCTCAATTCTATCGGCCACATCATCCCTGAATCCGGATTCGGGATATTTCTTAAGGAAAGCGTTAAGACTGGCGACACTTTCGCTGGCGACGGCATCGTCATAATCCTTCCGTTCCGTGGCGATACATTTGTCCAGAATTGCTTTCGCGTCGGTGTTGGCCGGGTACTTTGCCAGAATCTTCCTGGCAAGGTCGGCGGCTCCGGTCACGTTGCCGCTGTTGTAGCGTGCCTCCGCCTGACGTATGGCGGAACCGACATTCTGGATCAGAACCATTTCCGAATCGGAAACGCGAGCATGGCTTGGAACCGTGGCACACACTGCCGCCACACCGATGATAAGGCTGAAAACTATCTTTCTCATCAGAATCTAGGATCTAAGTCGTTAGCCGCGTTGTTGTACTTGATTGAATTGTACTTGGACAGGAAGGCCGCGCTTGAATATGATTTCTTCTCCAGATACTCTTTCCCTTTACGTACTTTCTGGAAATCCCTGTCGAAATCATCGAAATAGGTATATCTGGTCTTGTACTTGGCCAACTTGTCGCAAAGAGGAATAAGGCTGCGGTTGATGTAGGATTCAAAGGCGTTGGCCCTCACGCGGGACAGCCCGTCCTTCAACTCCTTGCAGTTGCTCCAAGGAGATTTGCTGTAAGACGCGGCTTTGGTTATGCAGTTGTCCACAGCCGATGTGGTCGTGCAGACCTTGCTGGATGCGATCAGTTTTTTCGCCTCATGATAGCCGTCCACGATCCGGACAACCTGACTGTCATGGAGATAGCCGGCGATGAACTTGATCTGGGAAAGATCGGGGTCGGTCCATGAACCACGACCAAAATATGATCCCGCGGCTTTCCCGAAAATGCCGCGCACCTTGTTCATGGCTGTCTCGGCTGACTCTTCGTCCATTCCTTGCATGGCGGTGGCCACATCTATGTCCGACAGTATGGAACGGAATGAGGAATATGGCGATCCGCTCCAGCTGACGGGCAGACTGTCCACTTTGGCTTCGAGGTCGGCGGAAAGGTCGTAATAATCAATGTTCCCCTCCGATGTGCCGATTTTGTTAAACTGGTCCACAATCAGATACGTCAGTCCGACAACCGCAAGAGAGACCAACAGTATCTTTATGATGTTCTTCTTCTCCATTGATTTTTTATGTTAGAATATTCAGCCCAGTATTTTGCCAAACACAGGAATCACGTCTAAATGTCCCAAGAAATAACCGCCACATACGAGAGCGAGCGACACTATCACAACGCCAAGGACAACCAACAGAATCCTGAGCAACTTGGGCAGTCTTTTCTTTTCGTTGTCTTTGTCGTCTTTGTCCGGAATATTCACACGGAAGCCCCCGCCCGGCAATCTGATGGCCTCATAGCCATGGAAAATTTGACCGACAAGCATCGAATCATACAACGGATCGGTTTCTTTGACAGGCACTTTGAGAACCGGTAAGGTGTGAGTTTCGCCGCTTTCCGTATCCCCGAAACAGAACTCGATAGGAATGACATTCGTCTTGGGTGTCAGATCTACGTTAAGCACCGAATTGTTTCTCAAACCATCCAAGGCGACTTGAATATGATAAGGCTCAAAATGCGTGGCATTCACATCCAAAACCGCGCGACCGCCTTCATGGACAGCGTTTTCCGGAACCATCACAAAGACACGCCCGTCTTCAGAACGCTCAGCCGGTGTCCCATTGAATATGACTTCAGGATTAATGGTCTTTGGAGTCGTTCCATCGTTGGACTTGATGTCGGTGAATAACTTTTTGCGAAATGTCATCCGCAGAGTCTCCGGGTCTGTAAGATGAACATCATTTCCGTCTGTGCCATAGGCTGGATTTGGCATGGAGTCCAGCCGGACATCTTTGTACAAGGGCTCGAAATCATCCTTCGAGTAGGTGATGCGGAATGATTCTCCTAGAGTGGCTTCCTCCCTGTCAGCCTTGGCCCCCGAACATCCGATGACATTGAACACTTGCTTCGCTGGTGTTGTGATCCTTTGAATATTAGTGCCTTCTTTTACGTCATGTTCATGGACGATGAGGAGTTTGTCGATGTCTGCATATTCATTCTGCTTGAGGAAAGTGAAGAGAGTCCTCAATTCCGAGGCATCTTTGAAGGTGCGGAACGCCGCCATAGGCTGTCCGCCGGAGTCCTGTTTTGTCTTTGCCGGGAAAAACTCTTTTGAATGGCACTCAGTGACACGGGCGGCGCAGTTCCTTACAAGCTCATCATCATACCTGCGGGACAGGATGAGCGTGCCGCGCAGTTCGTTCAGAGCGTCAAGTACGCTGCCGCCGGAGGCGTGAAGACCAGCCGGGACGAATATGGTGATCATTTCCAGCCCACCCCGCGAATCCGAGGCATTCCTTTCGACGTATGAATAGTAATAACCGTTTTTGTGACGGTGGATGATGTAGCACGGACCGGACTTGCACACCGACTGGAAAAGGGCTCGGGGATCGGTGATCGGAGCCGCCCACCGTGTGCCCTCGGTGAAGCTGTACTGATTCGTGATCTTTTCCGGGTATGAATAGACGTGCTCGGTGTTGTTGTTGTACTGGCCGTAAAGGTCAACCTTAATATATTCTGAAAATGTCATGGCGTTATCCTTTTAAGAAATCCAAAAAACTGTGGCCGGTGCTGTCGCTCTTCTCGATTATCCTGTCAAGAACCAGTTTGGCGAATTTGCCGTCAAACTCGCAGAGCTGTTTGGCCACCACGTTGCCGATGGAGAACGGGATGATCTTCAGGTCGCGGATTCCGGAATGGACGCAGATGTCCTTCAGCGTTTCCCAAAAACCCTTGAAGTGATCCTCAATGTATTCCTTGGCCTTGACCGGAAGTTCCTTGTACTCGCAGTCAATCATGTCTGCTTTGGTCACAAGGACATATATCCCGTTGACTGAAGAACTTATGATTTTCTTGTCATCCAGATAATGGGCGCATCTGTCAAGATAGTCGCTCATCGTAAGGTTGGTGTTGTCGTTCCAGACCCTGTCATGACCGTTGTATTCGACGACAAAGAACATTATTTTCTTGTTCTTTCTGTTGGTCAGGTAACCGAACGTGGTGTCAAGGATCTTCTTGCGCTCGTCATCCTCGTTCAGTTTGCCCAGACTGTCATAGTAGATGCACTTGAATATCTCGCCGGCCAGATCGATCATGGTCACAGGATGCTTGCGGCCTTTATCGTCGATGATGTCCACCTGCATGTCGTAGATGCAGGTGTTGGAGGTGCTGTTGGGCAGTCTGCTCACCCCGTCTTTCTTGAATATATTCTTCAATGAGTCAAAGTAGTCCACCGCCCCGCCCCTTGGCTGCAAAGTTCCTTTGGAGAACGCCCGGCTGAAGATCGCGCCGAGAGTGCAGGTCTTTCCGGAGGCCGGGGTGCCCCAGAAATAGACTTCGGTCCGGCCTTTCACAAGTTCATTCTTGTAGGCATAGATCGGCAGGTCATCCGGGCGGGAATAGTTCATTATCCGTTCCACCCATTCGGGTCCGAGGACATCGGCGATCTCGCTTTCCGTGACCGTCTTCTCCCCGATGTGACGCTGTATCTCCTCCGCGCTGAAGGCGTTCTTGTTTTTCCTCAGACCCTCCACGATGTTGTCGTGAAGGCTACGGCTGTCAATGATCCGCTGTGCGTCCACCGCATGCTTCCCGTAGCGGTGGAACCTGAGATATTCCCGGAACGCGTCTGTAGTGTTGAGGTTCCGGGCGTTCACCCAGTCCTGCTCATCCCTGAAGGTATTGAGGATTGTCTTGATCTCACCTTCGTGCTTTCCGGGATACTTCTCCTTGTAAGCGAGATAAGCGGCCTCGGTGTTGACCTTGCAGGTCTCCAACCACGGCATGTCGTCCAGCAGCGCGCGGGCAGTCCCGGCATATTTCCCGTAAGGGAAGATTTCCAGATAATCCCGGAGCGACTCTCCGGTCGGAGTCAGGCTGATGTCCTGCCACCACGACTCCTCCTTGTCGGACAATTGTTGACGGCATTGCTCTGAATATGTTCCCTCGGGAAAAAACTTCAGAAATTCCAGATAGACCGATGGAGAGTCTTTCCTGCATGCGTTCCGCCACATCAAAGCCTCGTTGGCAGCGATGTGCTTGTGGATGTCCTCCACCGTTTCGGCTGTCAAGCCGGCCGCTTTCAGCTCGTCAAGCGTGACAACTCCCTCATTCAGATAGTTGACAAGGTTCGGAACCGGAATGGAGTTGCAGCGAGTCAGTATTTTTTCTTTCTGTTCCATACGTTATTCATCTTCGTCGGGCATCAGCACGACATCATCGAAATCTCCGCCGACTGATGCGATGTTCTTAGGGGTTATGATCCAAGGCAAAAGTATGAGTGCGTAGCAGACAACCGCCAGAATGACCGCAAGGACTGACGGACCCTTTACACCGGAACACAATGATTCCAAGACGGAAATGTTACGGTTGAACGATGTGTTCTTGTAAGGCAGCGCGCCGGATTCTCCGGTATAAGTCTTTACGCTGAGTTTCTTGTAGTTCTCCAGCCATAGGTTCACGCTGGAGGTGATGTCGCGGATGTTGGCCGGGAGACTGAGGTTCCAGACGCTCGCCGACGCATCGGCAAGCCATCGGCCGCGTTTCTCGGTCAACTCTCCTGCCTGATTTTTTCCCTTCAAGAGTTTGCCAAGGTTCGCCACGCATTTTGAGACAATCTCCTTTTTGGTGAACCCAAGAGACATGCTGTTGCCGAAGACCGCTTTATATTCTGGTGACGATGGCGGCAGTGCATAGAGCGACGCGGCGTATCCCTCACATCTGGAGCGAACATATTCATCATACTTTTCATCCATTGTCCGCGCATCTTCAACCGCCGCCGCGTATGCTTCCTTGATATTGTCATTCTGCCGGATGATCCTTGTGAAATGGGTGAACAGCACAGAAGATCCGAGCAGAATGGCGAACACTAGAAATCCGAAGAATGCTTGCCCGATGACTCCGAGGCGGATCCATCGGGTGCTTTTTGCCCCGCACATGAGACGCACAAGCAGCAGGACCAAGAAGTCCGCTGCCAATGTCAGCAACACGCAAAGAGAGACATTGAACACCTGAAGGTACACCGTCCCCATGAAACTTATGTATGAATATGCCATCAGCGCTATGACGGAGATGACCCATGCGAAACTGAACTTTGCCTTTTCCATTATTTCCCGTCTTTCTTCTCGTTTTCCGGCAACATCTTGCCGAGCTCGTCAATACGCTGCTTGTATTCCTGAATCAAAGCGCGGATCGCCTCGTAATCCACCTCGGTTTCCTTTGTGACCTTCTCTTTCTCAAGGGATCCCTCCTTCACCGGCTCCGGAAGTCTCTTTGTGGTCTGCGTCGTGACGGTCTCCTCCTCGGTCACTGAGCCTGTCGAAGTGACCGCCGGACCGGAACACATCCTGAGCAGCAACGAGAGCAGGAACAGCAGCAAGAGAACCAACAAAAGCCCTATCAGCCAATTCAGACAGCCTCCACGGCCTCCTGACCAACCTGACGGGCCGAATCCGCCGCCGAAGAATCCATGGCCACCTTCAAGTCTTTGGTATTGAGCCTTGAACACGGTGTCTTGATGAATGGGTTCGGTCGTGTCCTTGTCCCACCCCACAAACTCATACCCACGTTTTGGTTTCACATGAGGGATGATGGAGGGATCGAGCGGTTCCCCGTTCATTGCCCGCACAGCCCGTGCGCCTTTGAGTTTTCCTTTGTCGCCGGCATCGAAACGCACGTCGCTGAAGGTGGGCGCTTCCGGAGCGACAGGCTCCACGGCCTCCGGCTCTGTCACCAATGCATCCTCGGACTGTGGCTTCGGGGAGCAGACCGCAGTGAATGTCATGTCTGATTCCACAACCTTGTTGTGAGGGGCGTCCGGCTCCCAGGAATTGAATTCAAATCCGTCCTCCGGCTGAACATTGGGAATGTCCCGCGCTCCGCTCAGCACATAACCATGCCGTCGCCTTATCACGGTGTCGCATCCGACAAACGATCCCTGTCCTCGCAGCGCGTAAGTGATAGTGTAAACCCTCTTGTCATCTATGTCAGTTCTGATGGCCATGGAGATGTCCTTGCCGCTGTGCAGTTGAAGCCCCCAGACTCCGAAGATGACGTGGTCGCCTTGGATGAACGTGGTGAAGTCTGAAATCTCCGAATCGGCGAATCTCAGCAGACAGTCAAAATATTTTCTGTCATGGTCCGGCATGTCGGGCGTGAGCCTCTTGAAGTATTGCAGACATGCGTCTTTCCTTCGTACGGCATCGTCATATTCAAATGAACCCTTCAGGCTGTCAAGCCGTCTGGCTTCCGAATACAGAGCGGGAACATACCAGTCTATCGTTCCCCCCGCATTGTTGAACAAAGGCTCGGCGAATGAGTCTTTGTAACGGCGGTCGCCGACATATTTCTGAAGCAGCCGCTCGAACTCTATGTACCTGTCGTAGAACGGGATCCCGCCGACGCTTTCTACCGATACACCGCTGGCCGGCGTTGAACAAAGTTTCGTTTTTCCCTTTACCGTACTCATTTTTATTCCTTTATGTCATTCAAAATCTTTCCCAGCTCTTCATTGGCCACCGGATCGAAGTCCGGAAGGCCGCATGAGAACGCATAGCCGGCTTTCATCCTCTCCTCCCATCTCCACACATTATTGTACTGCGGGAAACGGTTCAGAAACTCCTTGTCATCCGCCTTGAAGGCACTATGCTGAAGAATCGACTTCTGCTTTTCAAGGCCAGCGACAAGTTCTATTGACGCGCCTTCTTTTCCTCCCTCCAGAAGGGCCTCGTCAAGCTGAAGTTTGAACTGCCGGTTCTTCTCGGCCATGGACCTGCGTCTGTCAGCGTCAAAATAATCGTAACCGAAAGATGCTGACAGGCGGTTGAACATCATCGACAGGTAATCCGAAACGACCTCGACCGCACCTTCCGCTCCGTAATCCTGGATGTACCCATCCACTTTCCCGATCCATTCCGCTTTGACATCCAGTTGCCTGTACAGCCTGTAAAGGGTCGAGACAATGCCGGAGACGGAATCAATCTTGTCCTTGAACATCGTGACGGCATAATGGGACAAGGTCTCATTTAGCCAATATCCCTCCACCGCATCCACAACGCTCTCGCCGGCTCCGATCTGCATCTGGGTCGTGGCGAGAAGGCGCTCCATGTCAACCCCGATCTCCTCCAAACTTTGACGGCATTCCTCAAGAGTGTCCGCGCCGGTGTAGTCCATCAGAAGATCCTCATTCTCTTTCCGGCAGTTGTCTGAACTCAGTCCGGCGGACATGAATATCTGGGACTCCTTGCCGGACATCTTGGGCTGGGTCTTGTAGTTGACCAGCAGTTCATGCACAAGCTCGCGTACCTTGGACTCGTCAAGCATCAACGCATCCATGAACATGCCGAAGAAGAAAGGATCCTGTCCCAGCCGGACATCAATCTGCATGTTCGCCTTTCTGGACTGCTTCTTTGCCTTGCGGATCTCCTCGGAGATGTCGCTGGTGTGATAGTAATTTCCTAGCAAGGACTCCAGCTTGCCCTTCATCGACACAATGTCTGCCTCAAACTTGATTTTCCTTGCATCGTTCAGATTCGGGGCGATGGCGTTCAATGCCTTGATTATCCGTTGGGTTCCATCCATATTGATGGACGCGGCCTCATCCCATGCCTCTTGAGGATTCCCGAAATGCCTTCTCACGAACTCATCCTCGCAGAAAGACTCCTTCAGGTCAAGCATAAAGTCCGGATACGCAGGATTGACAATAGGCTCAAGCTCCGGAGACCTGTTCTCCGGCCCGGGGTGATAGCCGGAATAAAACTCCTTTGAGAACTTGAAATCACGGAGCATGAATATGTTGTCGAAATATTTCCGGGATGTCCAATTGTTGAACCAATGTCCGTCGCCGTCCAAGGATTTCAGAACCTCGCCTTCCAGCACGGTGTTGAAACGCCTTCTCCAGCGCTCGTCAAGATCGGCCTTCCCCTTGATCTCGTCGTGATAGACAAGATCCTTGTTGAACCATGTGCTTATGATGAAAAGAGGAGAGACCTTGGCCTTTTCGATGATTGTCTCCCTTTCTTGCGGTGTCTCACCAAGGTTGCCCGCAACCCAACTGTTCAGTGTGTAGCTCATAGTGCTTTCCGCCGACTGGTTGTTGTTGTGGCAGAACATCAAGGAGTTGATGCGCTTGGCGGCTGAATATTTGTTGAACAGGTAGGAAACCTTCCCTCTGCGGAACACGGTCGGCAGGTTGTTGCCGTCGGCAAGCGCCGCCGCCTTAATCTTTTCCGGCCGGCGCGCGCCGGGAAAATCAAGGATGTCCAGGTTTTTCAGAAAAGGATGCTCTTCCACGACATTCTCCGGAAGCACGAAATACAGTTCCGCCGACAAGGCGCTGAGGAATGATTTTCTTGTCTGGATATTCAGTCCCGTACCGGTGCGCGCGTCAGTTGTGGGAATATATTCGGAAGGCTCGTTTTCCGGCTTGCAGTACATCTCGTTCAGTCTGGAGACATCGAGCATTGTCCCGTGCTTCCTCAGCACCGATTTGAACGGGACATAGACGCACTCGCTGAAGTCAACCTCCCGGTAGGCGTCCACAAGATCCTTGAACAGCCGGCTGATGTCCTCGTTGCGGTCCCAAAGAAATGTGACGGCCTCCAGAATACTCTCTTCGTCCATCATCCGCACATTCTTCAGAAGGAAGGTGAAATATTCAGAATCCGCAATGTTGAGCACGGAGCGGTTGTACATCAGCAGTGAATGCATATATTCCTCAATGTCAAGGATATCGTCTTCTCGAAGGAATGTCTTTTCCTTCGGAGAGCCGAGCGGGATGTCATGCAGGAGTCCGTTGATGTCGGATGTGCGCATGATCCGGGAATTGTCGTAATCCACGACCTGTGTGTAGTATGCCTCGCTGAGGATGAGAATCAGATCCACAACTGTGAGCAGACGGATTTTCAGATAGCCCGCAGGGATGTCCCTGTCATCGTTGCCGGCCGTGAAACGTGTGACCAGTCCAGTGGCCTCGACCGTGGAGCCCGGCGCGCTGGGATTGATTTCGTTTATGAAATTGTACTTGGTCCCGGTGGATGTGTCGGTCACGCAGAAGGCCTCGCCAGGCTTGGACAGCATCGCACTGACCAAATAGGATTTGCCCATCTGGCTTTCTCCGAATACCGCCGCCGAACAATGCTCCTCGACGGCGTAGCGCACCTTGTTGAGGCCGCGGCGGATGTCGATCAGCCGCTGGCGGAATTGGAGTTGTTCGGCCTCCGGCACGTTCGGAGTCCAGTCGAGAGCCCTTCCGATGGCATTCAATTGCTTATCTATCGTTGTTTTCATCTTGTCCGTCAATTTCTTTCTTGTCAGCTATGATGTTGATATTGAACTCACCTGAGTCCAGCCAGTAGCAATCAGGATCGTTGAGGCTCTGAACCTCGAACTTGAAGTCCTTCACATTCAATTCCTCGCCGTCATCTCCCGCGACATTCTCAAGGGTAAGCCTCTCTTTGCTTTCTCGGTAGTCATCCCTGGACACCTTGACGGTCAAAGGGCATCTGGCGAGGATTCTCTCCTTTTCCGCCTTGACCAGAATCTGGAGTTCCTGCGGTGTCAAGTCAATCCCTTCCGCGGATTTCTGATGCCTGACACGGGACATGATGTTTGCCTCGTCTATGTCGAACACATAGAACGGCCGCAGCGGATAATTGGCGATGTCGAACTGCTTGCTGCCGATATAGGTCGGGAATGATTCGGCGGAGAACACTCCGTTGCCGACCTCCGGAGAGATGAACCATTTCCCGTTCCGGCTAGTCGCGTTCATTCTGGCGAAATATTCGGTTGTCGGCGAGATTCTGTTGCCTAGTTCCTTGAGATCCAGCAGGAATCCGTTGAAACCTCCGGCGTGTGAAGCCTGCCATGCTATCATGGCCCCCACCGGAACGATGGATTTGGAGTCTCTCAGGTAACCGTTCCTGTCAGCGAACGGATACCAATGGCCTATGCGGAAGCCGGACATGGCGATAAGACGGTCCGGAGCGACGGCGAAATATTTAAGGAATATGTTCCTGATGACCTTGAGTGATGTCGGACGCCCCGAAAGGAGAATCAAATCACAGTCGTAGGCGTACATGATGGTGGCCACGTTCTCGATCAGGGTGTCCATCGCGTTCTCTATGTGGCGTGTCATCACCTCGGAGTCATATTCCCATCTGATGTCCTGAAGCGAAATCCCGAATTTTTCGTTGAAGGCTTTCACCACCACTTCGCTTGGCATGGAGCCGGAGAAAATCTCATCGTAGCTGACCTCACGGTACTTCTCGCCACGTCCCATAAGGTCGAGGAAACGGTACATTATCGGCACAAGCACTTGGATGTTGAAATCTCTCCTGATGCCTCTGTCCTTGAATGACAGTTTGTTGTGGTCCTCACCGAAGAAGTCTGACAATTTCGCGTAGATGTCCTGCCGGCCAAGGCCTCCCGCCGTGAGGCATTTCTGAAGCATGCCGTCAGCCCCCTCAAGAAGAACGTTGTTGATGAGGACGCGGAGCATGTCATCTCCGGCGTAGTCGAAACTGTCCCAGAAAACAGGCTGAGGCCTCAGTTTCGCCGACTTCCTGTCATCCCTCTCATAGCGACAGATCGTGACATCCGAAGTTCCCGCTCCAATGTCAACTGAACCGATGACGATGCTGTCCTTAGGTTCGCCGCCGATCATGCGCCGCTTGCCGTAGATGTCGAAAAAGTCCTTTGAGTTGTTTTTGTACCTTGTGGCAAGAACGCTGTACAGGTACACGAATTGCGAGCATGTGGCCTCGTCGAAGGTCCAAGGCGTGTTGTCGTCGCTGTCCCGCTTGAGAGACGGTTCTACGGATATTCCAAGCGGCACAGTCGTGGAGTCCACGTTGTTGTTGAACCTGTCCATCACGAAGACAGCGTCCTCAAGACTTGAGTGCAGGGATTCCTGCTCGAACCGTGACATCGCCGTCGGGCATGTCAGGATGATTCTGTTGATCCGGCGCGGGGTGTTGATGTTCCCGTTGAATTCTCTGTACTCATGGGAGTTGACCTGTGAGACGGCCTGGGCCATAATCTCCATGAAGGCAAAGGTCATCAGGCTCTTTCTGGAATAATTGGCTCCTGTCCCGAAGCCATCCTTGTCGAGTTTGCCGTCATAGTTGAAGTAATCGGTTATCCCTTTGAGGATAGGAGGGCGGTCGGCGCCGTCGCCAAGATTCACGAAGCGCCACTCCTCAGGCCGCGGCCTGTAGTCCCACAAGTATCTTTTGGGACTTGAATATGTCGAAAGGGTCTGTTTGCCGGCGGCCATGTTCGTGGCCTCGTGCGTGAGATACTCCGCTTCCTTGCCCAGACGGACAATGCTCGGCCAGGTGAACTGGGCACTTCCGTCAAGATTCCCACCGAAATCAACTTTGCTGAACGCCAGCCGCATGTCGAACGTGTCACCGGTACGGTTAAGGCTGCCGTCAGGAAGAAGCGGATGCGTGAAGTCCTGAAGTCTCAGCGGCTGGACTTTCCTGAAATCGGCGTCCTCGAAGAGGATCGCCGACGTTCTGGAGTTCCCGATGTCGATGATCATCTCGACATTGATCTCGCCGAGTCCCCTGTCCCTGATCAGTTTGATCTGCGGAAGGTCGGCGTTCTTCGCGACATAACTCAGCAGCATATAGTAAGAGGCAAGGAATGAGTACTTGTACTGAACCTGCGGAGGAATCTTGTTGATGTCGTCCGTACCATAGACCAGTTTCATCAGATAAGTCCGGATCCAGTCATTCTTACCCGTGCAGAAATCGATCATCTTGTCTGCGTCCGCACAGAACATGAATCTTTTCTCAGATTCGGTGTTGCCGATGAATACTGGACATTCGTTGTAATCATCAGAAGAGTTGTAAACCGTATGTGTGTCAATGGCAAACAGAATGTTGGCCGTGATTGTTCCGTTATTCTCGGAGACCGGGCACACTTTGAAGCGACACCAGTTGTACGGCCCGGCTTGGAATTTTCCTGACCGGTCTGTCTCGTAATACGGAGCCGGCAACCATACATTCAGGTATTTGGACAGCGAGCAGTTGTTCTTGTCTCCCAGCCTCATCCTGAACAGGTTCGGGCATTGGTCAATGTCACCCTTGTGAATCACGCGAACCTCCGGGTTTGCGTCGACCACGTCTGGTTCCACCAGAAGATTGCCCTGAGAGTCGACGAAGCCGTACCTCAACATGTCGGAATAGTGTACGAATTTCTCCAGCTGCCGGATCTCGCAGGCATATTCAAGAACCTGTTCTACCTGCTTCTCGTCGAACCATTCGTAAAACACTTGCCTGAAGCCGTCATTCGTGTCGATGACTATCTTTTTGGAGAAAAACTGTATTCCTGAGTTGGCTATTAATGTCTGGACCATAAGTCTCGTTTTATTATTGGTGTTATACAAGTGTAACCGGTCCTTGCCTGTCAGGCAGGAAAAGTATATCGCAAATATAATTATTTGTTTTGAAAAGAGAATGCAATGAACCGTTATCTTTTCCCGGTAAGACCTATGCCGCGGAAACGCATCGACCTGTCATATTCAAATAAATTTCATATTGAACGTGTCTTTCACTATATTTGTCTGAATATGCGACTGATTGTAGAGAGATGAAGATAATGACAAAACTGGTGCAGGGCTTTCTGCGTGCGGTCTCGGCGCTTCCGCTGGGATTCCATTATGCTTGGTCGGGGGTCTTTGCCTGGCTTGTGCGTGATGTGCTGCACTATCGGCGGGATGTCGTGATGATCAACCTTTCGCGGGCGTTTCCCGACAAGAAATACAAGGAACTCAGGCGGATATCGGACGCTTTCTACAAACATTTCGGGGAGATCCTGGCTGAGGCGATCTGGTTCGGTGGCTGCCGCAATCCGGAACGGCTGCATAAGAAACGTCTGGTAGAATACACCAACCTGGATGCAGTGGAAGCCGCGCTTGCCGTAAGTCCGGGAGTTGTCGTTCTGAACAGCCATTTCGGTAACTGGGAACTTACAGGCGGCTGCCTGACCTACGACTACCGGCCGGAATCAGAGCGGTCGAAAATAGATGTCAATGACATTATCGCCGTCTATAAACCGCTCAGCAGCAAGATGTGGGACGAAATCATGAGGGTGAACCGCTGCGCTCCGGTTCTCAGGGACGGCTACACAGGTTATGTCAGTTCTTTGAATCTGCTGCGCTTCGCTTTGTCCCACAAAGAAGACAAGAAAATCTACATCATCCCTGCCGACCAGTGCCCGTACAGAAACTCCACCGTGAATGATGTCGTTGATTTCATGCACCAGCCGACCAGAACAATGCTGGGCGGAGCGTCTATCGCCCACAAACTTCACTACAGCGTGTTCTACATGAGCCTGACACCAGTTACCCGAGGCCACTACGAGTGGACTTTCAAGGAGATTTGCCGTGACGCATCGGCGATGACCCCTCACTCGATAATGCAGGAATATTACAACCTGCTTCAGGCCGATCTGGAAAAACACCCGGAGAATTACCTCTGGACGCACAAAAGATGGAAATGACAAAAATTTTATGAATATGAGAAATAATCGTACCGTATCACTTCTCTGTCTGGCCGCCATGCTGCCTGCCGGAAGACTCTCGGCGCAGGATCCGGTGGGAACAGTCTCCTACGCGCTTCCTCAGACCACCATCACTATCGAGGTTGAGGCTGTCCGTGAATATTTCTATGCCGGCCCGTACGCCAAATACGCTCAGAAATATCTCGGCGTGGACGCCCGTCAGGCCGACCAGACCACATGTACCCTAAGCACTGTCCGTATGGCCCCGTACATCGAGGCTGACCAGAATTTCCGCTACTATGTCAATCCTGACAAGGCCACACAGTCTTTCCTTTCGCTCACATCACAGGGGCTTATCGCTGTGAATGACGGGAGCTTCGGCGAGAGCGCGGAGTGGAGGTTCACCACACAGACAGGAGCCGACTTCAACGGGAAGGGCGTAAGCTCGAACCTCACTTCTGAGGCCGCCACGCTTTACCGTGGAGTCAAAGAGGACGCTTCATACAACCGTATTGCGGTGCAGCAGAACATGGTCGTCCAGAAGTCACTTGAGCAGAGGGCCAAGGAAGCCGCGGACATGATATTCAATCTCCGTCAGAAGAGAGTTCAGATCGTGACGGGGGACACCGACGCCACCTACAGCGGCGAGGCGATGGGAGCGGCTCTTAAGGAAATCTCCGCACTTGAGAAGGAATATATGTCCATGTTCATCGGTTACAGCGACTTCCAGACTCAGAAACTTAAATGCGATGTTGTCCCGGCAAAGAACAGAAAATCACAGACATACGTTGCCTTCAGAATCTCGGACACGGACGGAATAGTCTCGGCTGACAATATGTCCGGAAAACCTTACCTTCTTGAGGTGGTTCCTCAACCTATCGGAGAGGCTGAGGGTAAGGCTGTGCAGTCGAAGTCCAATGTGGCCATCTACAGGATTCCGGCAATATGCACGGTTCGTCTTTCGGATGGCGTGACCTCTTTCCTTCAGGACAGAATGGCCATCTATCAGCTTGGCACAGAGGGCTATTTCCCTCTTTCAAAGTAATCCGTCAAATATATTCAGCGGGTATTAAAGAATACATATTCACATATTAATAGAATAACGCTATGACAATTAAAAATTTGCAGCCAAAGGCCGTTTGGGAGAACTTCTACGGTCTGACAAGAGTCCCTCGCCCTTCAAAGCATGAAGGCAAGGTTCAGGAATATCTCCTTGATTGGGGAAAAGAGCACGGTGTTGACGTGAAGAAGGATGACACCGGCAACATCATATTCACAGCACCGGCCACTCCAGGGTACGAGAACCGCAAAGGGGTGATCATGCAGGCCCACATGGACATGGTTCCGCAGAAGACCGCCGACACGAAGCATGACTTCCTTACCGATCCGATCGAGACCGAGATAAAAGGGGAGTGGGTGACCGCCAAGGGAACCACCCTCGGGGCCGACAACGGCATCGGTGTGGCTCTCGCGCTTTCCGTCCTTCAGGACAAGACTCTGAAGCACGGCCCTCTGGAGGCTCTCATCACCTACGATGAGGAGACCGGCATGACAGGAGCCAATTCCTTGAAGCCGGGAGTCCTGAAAGGTGACATACTTCTCAACCTCGATTCCGAGGAGGAAGGTGAGCTTTGCACCGGTTGCGCCGGCGGAGTTGACGGCACAGCAGACTTTGCTTACAGAACCTACAAGACTCCGGAAGGATTTGTCGGCTACAAGATCACCGTGAAGGGCCTCAAGGGCGGACATTCAGGAATGGACATCTCCCTCTTCAGAGGCAACGCCAACAAGATCCTCTGCCGCCTTCTCGAAGCGGTGATTACTGAATATGACGTAAAGGTGGCCTCCATCACCGGCGGCTCTCTCCGCAACGCGATTCCGTTCGAGGCCGAGGCCGAGATTCTCGTACCGTCTGCAGATTCACGCAAGGTGAAGGCTTTGGTGGAGAAAAAGTTTGAGGAGTCCAAGTTCGAGTACCAGTACTCCGATCCAGACATGATTCTCCTCTACGAGAAGCAGAGCGCTCCGGCGGCCCGCTACATCAGTCCTAAGGTCATCGGCAGGGCTGTCAAGGCTATCCTGGCCTGTCCTCATGGAGTCCAGAGAATGAGCGACACCCTTCCTGGCCTTACTGAGACCTCAACCAACATGGCTATCGTGCGCACTCAGAAGGGACATCTTACCGTTCACTCTTTGACCCGCAGCTCTATTGACGCGGCCAAGATGTACCTCGCCGACTCTATCCGCTATGTGTTTGAACTGGCTGGGGCTAAATATTCAACATCAGGAGCTTACAGCGGTTGGACCCCGAAACTAGGAACCCCGATGATCAAGGTTCTTGAGGACACCTATAAATCTCTCTTTGGAAAGGATCTCAAGATCACGGCGACACATGGAGGACTTGAGTGTGCCATCATGGGTGCCAAGTACCCTAACTGGGAGATGGTTTCCATCGGTCCAGACATCCTCTATCCGCACTCTCCGGACGAGCGTGTGAACATCGCCTCCGTCGCCGAGACCTGGAAGTTCCTCGTCGCTGTGCTTGAGAATATTCCTGAAAAGTAGTCCCGGACTTGAACGCTAATTTGCGAAAGTTGAGATAATTGACTATATTTGCAGTCCTTTTGGGTTGGCATACGTTCCCTGAAGGACTGCAATTTATTTATTATTAAACAATTAAGTCAAATGTTAAAACAGTACGAGACCGTTTTCATCGCAACTCCCGTTTTGTCTGAACAACAGATGAAGGAAGCGGTTGCCAAGTACACAAAGCTGATCGCCGACAATGGTGGCGAGGTTGTGTACGAGGAGGACTGGGGACTTCGTCAGCTGGCTTATCCTATCCAGCACAAGACCTCAGGATTCTATTATCTTATCCAGTTCAAGGCTGAGCCAAGCTTCATTGCTGCCCTTGAGACCCAGTATTTCCGTGATGAGAGAATCATCCGATTCATTACCGTGGCTCTTGACAAGCATGCTGTCGCTTACGCTGAGAGGAGAAGGGAGAACAGGAACAAGCCTGCCGCCCCTAAGGCCGAGGAGGCTCATGTAGAGGCTCCTGTTGCCGCTGAGGAGAAAAAAGAGGAAAACGCTTAATCAAGGAGGAATGAATTATGGCACAGAATGACGCACAGAACGCTGGGATCCGCTATCTCAATCCTCCTACAGTAGAGGTTAGAAAGAAGAAGTACTGCCGTTTCAAGAAGGCAGGCATCAAGTATGTTGATTACAAGGACGCTGAGTTCCTCAAGAAGTTCCTCAACGAGCAGGGTAAGATTCTTCCTCGCCGTATCACCGGCACTTCCCTGAAGTTCCAGAGGAAAGTCGCTCAGGCAGTCAAGAGGGCACGTTTCCTTGCTCTGCTTCCTTATGTAACTGACCTTCTTAAATAATAGGAGAGCGAGATTATGAAGATCATTTTGAAGAAAGAAGTTGCCAATCTCGGCGAGGCCGGAGATGTGGTAGAGGTAAAGTCAGGTTACGGCCGCAACTATCTTATCCCTCAGGGATTCGCTGCCGCCGCCACTCCATCCGCTCTGAAGCAGCTTGAGGAGACAAAGCGCCAGAGGGCTCACAAAGAGGCCAAACTCATCGCTGACGCCGAGGCTCTCGCAGCCAAGATCGCTGCCACACCGGTTAAGGTGGCCGTAAAGGTCAGCGAGTCCGGCAAGATTTACGGCTCTGTCACCACCGCTCAGATCGAGGAGGCTCTCAAGGCCGCCGGCATCGAGGTTGACAAGAAGAACATCACTCTTGGCGAGATCAAGGCCGTTGGCGAGTACGAAGGCACAGTCAAGTGCTACAAGACAGTCAAGGCTACAGTTAAGGTAACTGTTGAGGCTGAGGCCTAATCTCCTTCGCAATAGTAACCCCATTTTGAGGGTTCGACAATACTTTCATCGGCTGCGGGATTCCGCAGTCGATTTTTTTTGCTATGCCTCAGACCATGGGTCTTGCTCCGGCCTTGCCCGACCTCCCGTTGATGGTTCTCACTTTCAACTCTTTCCTGCACTAATGGTATCGTAGATGCCCTCTTGTTTGAGATCGTTACCTAATGGTTGAAGTGTTATAAGTCGTGTTGTCGGATTGATTTGGGACATAAAATTGAGTCTGACGGATAACTACCCTGACGCTTATTTTATGAGTTGCCTAATCGTGAAGATGTAAGTTTCAGATACTTGTCCTCCCACTCATTTACTGTGAATCCATATCGTTTGCAGGCCTCCTCTTTTGACAATCCTCGTTTCATAGCACCTATGACAGCCCAGATTGCCAGTTCATCACGGGTCATTTCACCATCCATCAGTTCAGCGTGCATGGCTGTTGTCAGTTCTTCTTTCTTCGCCATTGTTTCACACAATTTATCAGTATAGCAAATATAGGTATTCTTCTCGATCATTAGTGTGTTCCTTGATTCATAATTTTTAGGTGACTATATATCAGTAGACTAACATGGTATGCAAGCGGTCGCTGAACAATTATATAGCCGCTACGCATTCTCGTTGTACACAATCATGCGGCTGTCGCCATAATATGTCTTGATTATTTGCTGATGACTCGTTCCGCGTTATGTGAATTCAGTGACAAACAAACTTTCCTTCCGCAGCATGACAACCCGAATCAGCGCGTTCTACAGAATTATTCAATATTTATTGATAAACGCAAAAATATTTATTGATAATCGTAAAATTTGTTCTATCTTTGCTGTAGATAAAAATTAACACTTATGAGAATCAGAAATCAAAGAAGCATCAAGGCCATCAGTCTGGCCGTTCTTGCGATCGGGGCGATCTACCTGGCGTTCGTGTATTACAGAACCATCTCTATGTTATGGTTCAATGAGGCTCCGGACAGGATTGTCTGGAATCAAGGTCAGATGGGGTGGCAAATCGCTGTTCTGGCTGGATATCTCCTTGGCTGGACAGCAGTGTTCTCGCTCGGTGTCCTTGTTGAATGCAACATTTTCAAAGGACTGAAATCCGGAGACTTGTTTCCGAAAAAGAATATTCCTTTAATCATGAGTGCGTCGGTACTCATCGGCGTGTCCATATTCTTTGGAGCGAATGTGCCTGATGTCATGAGAGGTGTAGAATGTTCGGTCCTTGATTCGAACTGCATCTTTGTTCCTTTGGTGGTGATTGTTTTCGGGCTACTTTACAAACAGGCTTCGCTTGCGATTGAAGACAGCAATCTTGCGATATGATTACCATCAACCTTGACATGGTCCTTGCGACAAGGCGTATGACTCTCAGCGAGTTGTCCGAAAAAGTTGGCGTGAACCTGACCAACCTTTCAATCCTGAAGACCGGCAAGGCCAGGGCAATCCGTTTCACAACCCTGAACGCCATCTGCAAGGTTCTGGATTGCAAGCCCGGCGACATCCTGGACTATGAACCGGATCCGGAAGGGACCCCAATTCATGGCGATGATGGCGAGTAGCGCCAAACTTGCCTTTATGTGCAAACTTCTCTCGGCTCATAATGCATTTGTACCGCTGTGGAATGTGATTCGATTTGTCCTTCATTCTTGTTTGTCACACCGGCCAGGAATCTTGTGCGACATCTCGTTGCGTTCACGCACAAGTTTGGGCCTTATCTGGTTATATTCACAACACATGTCTTTTGTTCTGTTCAACATATCCAGACGCTCTTGATCAACCGCTGAGTAAACCTCCCCGGCCAGCATTTTCTCGTATTCGGTCTTCATCGTTAAGTGACTTTTTTAAGGGAACTATATACCTGTTGACTAACTTCTGGCCTATTGTTTTTGCAATCAGTTAATTACAAGCAATTGATTGTTGTGAAGCGAGTTGATAATTAGTAATTTACAAGATTTTTGCAGTCAACTCGTATATAATTACCTTTTTTAATTTGAGCGTAACTACTCAGGTGCCCCTGCCCTGACCATAAACCGAGGGGATGCTAGGCTTTC
>ERZ808277.136-NODE-136-length-35287-cov-5.433328_pt1 | contig 35287 bp, 23 predicted proteins | sample MGYA00521240_ERZ808277 | MGnify/ENA primary metagenome ERZ808277 (study PRJEB31516, sample SAMN03275599) | gut metagenome | biome: mammalia-associated habitat; material: feces | host: Papio cynocephalus | place: Kenya | collected 2012-07-17 ... | reverse complement strand
CGGTGTTAAAATGTCCGATTTGTGCAATACGGGCGTCACCGGAGGCTTACTTCAGATTTTGTATATTCGTTCTTTGAACACAATAGCACCTTAGAGTAATGCGACATAAAGCCTGTTGTGAATTGCTTTCAGATTTTGTATATTCGTTCTTTGAACACAATGTAGCCCCTTTTGGTTTCGCCCATATAATAGTTGTGAATTGCTTTCAGATTTTGTATATTCGTTCTTTGAACACAATACCTCTAGAAAGTGTACGGTAAATCGACATGTTGTGAATTGCTTTCAGATTTTGTATATTCGTTCTTTGAACACAATCTTTATAGAAAAGTGTTACACACCTTACAAGTTGTGAATTGCTTTCAGATTTTGTATATTCGTTCTTTGAACACAATGATGCACACAGCCCGCGTGACATTTTGCACGTTGTGAATTGCTTTCAGATTTTGTATATTCGTTCTTTGAACACAATAGCAAGAACATTCTATGTCGTGATGATATGGTTGTGAATTGCTTTCAGATTTTGTATATTCGTTCTTTGAACACAATCAAGGCGAAACCGTTTGCCGCCTCGTGGGGTTGTGAATTGCTTTCAGATTTTGTATATTCGTTCTTTGAACACAATCCCGTGCTTCGACGCGACAAGCGAGTATAAGTTGTGAATTGCTTTCAGATTTTGTATATTCGTTCTTTGAACACAATCTCCCTGCTGGACAACAAGCCGGCAATCAAGTTGTGAATTGCTTTCAGATTTTGTATATTCGTTCTTTGAACACAATTATGACTTGGATAACTTCCTCGCAAACGGAGTTGTGAATTGCTTTCAGATTTTGTATATTCGTTCTTTGAACACAATCAATGACGGTAGGCGAGTTTTCGATGAAGAGTTGTGAATTGCTTTCAGATTTTGTATATTCGTTCTTTGAACACAATGACGGAGAAACGCCGACCTGCTGACCGTTAGTTGTGAATTGCTTTCAGATTTTGTATATTCGTTCTTTGAACACAATAGCACTCCCTTACATTCGCCGCACGGTGGCGTTGTGAATTGCTTTCAGATTTTGTATATTCGTTCTTTGAACACAATGGATGACGCGAGGGATATAGAGAGATCCTTGTTGTGAATTGCTTTCAGATTTTGTATATTCGTTCTTTGAACACAATACACTCTGGGCAGACACCGCAACTCACATGTTGTGAATTGCTTTCAGATTTTGTATATTCGTTCTTTGAACACAATAGAATTTGTGTAGAACGATGAGGTATAACAACTTACGAGAGGTGTTCAAGAATCAAAAAAATCCGGCTTTTGCCGGATTTTTTGTTGTATGGTGAAGGGTTTTCAGAACAATTCCAGCTGGACACCTTCTTCCGGAAGATTCTCTGATTTCTGCGAGTTGAAGAGTTCCATCGCGGCGAACTGCTTGTCGGTTATGCGGAGGATTCCAACTTTCCCTTTGGGCGGAAGGAAAGACTTCGCCCTTTTTATGTGAACATCCGCATTCTCAGCGCTTGCGCAGTGACGAAGATAGATGGAATACTGGAACATTACGAAGCCGTCGCTCATCAACTGCTTACGGAACTCCGCCGCAGCCTTAACCTCCTTCTTTGTGTCGGTAGGCAGATCAAAAAACACCATAACCCACATAACACGATACTGGCTTATCCGTTCTGAGCGGTTCATTGCAAAATCGGATACAAAACCTGCTTGGATTCTCCACAGAAGCATTTAGCCAATGACGCGGAAGTGGTGGTCGCTGCTATCATCAACGGGCTTGTCACTCCATTGATTCTGACATCAGTCATCGGGATGGACAAAAGCCTTGCCTTTATGGATGTGTCTAGCCCCAGCGGACCATCCTCTTTCGCTATCTGATAGACAAGCAAATCAACATACGGGCGATATGGCTCCATAATGTCATCAGCCAGACAATAAGCATTGTACTTGTTTCTGTGGTGAACACCCAAGGTCGGCAACAGACCGCTGCAAACCAAAGCCCTGGCTACAGTGGCGCGGACAATGGCATAGCCGTAGTTCAGGAGATTATTCGGGGCATCTTCGTCCCTTCCTCGTATGAAACCTCTGATAATGTCAGAGAAAAGCGTCTTCCAGTAATATGCAGCCGCCCGCGCCTCCAGATTCTCAGGATCCCCACTACGCACGCCCGTCGCCCATTTAAGCATATTCGGATGCTTTTCGCCGGTGGCATATTCAAGAACCGCGGCTTGATTGGCGATTTTGGATTGGATAGTCTGCTGCCAAATCTGCTTCTTCAGCGGAAGCGATGCGGCAATCTGCGAGCGGAAACGTTCGTTCTGGAGCGTGTGTCCGTCAAGAGGAAGCATCAGTCCAGTCGGAAGATGCGAGGAGTCGCAGGTTATGACCGCACAATTCTCTTCAAGGAGACTCTCCAATAGTGCCTGCGTGATTGTAATCTGTTTGTTGTCAAGTACTACCGATGCGATATCCTCAATCGGAACAGTCTTTACCACCTCCTTCTTTTCCTCACCGGAGGCCGGTTTGCTGATTACAAGCTGACCCGATTTCAGTGACAGGTAGGCTGGGCTTCCGAAATAGAGTGTGCGTTTAATCATATTCTCCGACGGTTACGATTCTACCGAGATTGTCTATACGGACCTTGACGACGTTGGCCAACTTTGAAACGCTTTGTATGTTTATCCATGTAATCCCTTTTAACATAGCATTTTCTTCAACCGTTGTCTCAAGATGATGTCGGAACATATAATTACCGCGAGATATCTTCTGCACCCTATACAAATTCGGACTAATCTCCGCATAATTCCTCGGATCCGTCAAATCATAATCCAATGGATTGAACCCCGTCTCTGGATTCGGAAAGACAAAATACTCATTCTGTTTCAGTGTGAACAAGAATTCCCAACCTTCATCTTTCTTGTAGTTCCGGTCAATCACGTCTAACCCGTTAGACTTGGCGATAGTCGCCTCAAGAAAAGATACTGCATGCTCCTGAAGTTTTCCGGAAGAATCCCTGAATATGGCAATGTGATGATTGTTGCCAGGAGTCACAAAATCAGCCCCTATTGTTTTACCGGCATCGTCAATGATAGGCTTGCCATCCTTGTCCCTCTTGAATCGGACGGGAACTGGATTCGCAGGTCCTGACACAGTTACCCTCTTGATCGCGATTCCCTTTTCCTTATTGAGCCAAATCGGATTCTCGTCAAGATTCGTGAAAGCTTTTTCCGCTTTGCCGCCAAATTTGTCAAGACGAGCCTGAAGAATCTCACGAATCTTTTTATCAATGACTTTCTCTATCTTCAGAGTAGCGTCAACTGGCTTTCGGATGGTAAACTGTTGCCCCATAGTCACTGTCCTCACTTTGGCCGGAACCTGCTCCGAATGATGTTCATCAACCCAAATCGGATTCTTTTCCGGAGAATTCTTCCCGGTGAAAGCCTTCTTGGGATCTCCACCAAACTCTTCCAGCCTTCGCAAAAGGGCATCCCTGAACTGTTTCTTGCAGACAGTCGTGATCTTATCGGCATCAAACGAACTACCGATCTTCTCGTTTTCTTTGGTCACATATTCCAGGCTGCTCCCATAGATGGTTTCATTGTGTAACGGCCCCCGAGGCGTAAGTTGAACCTTCTTGTTTGCCCCTCCCTTGTTCTTTGTCACGTTGACGTTTCTTGTGCAGACCTTGTTCTTTGCCTTGAAGGAGATGAGAATGTCGCTCAATTGCTCTTTCGCCTGTGTTCGGAATTCGTCCAAAGGGATCGGTGGAACAAAACGGTATTTATCGTTGCCGTCCTTGTAAAGGAACCTGTCCTGCAAAGCCTTGACAATGCCGTACCTGTCTCCGGTACTCATATTGCCGAACTTGATGTCATCAAGGTCATAATCCCTAAGATCCAGATCCTTCTTATCCCAAGAGACAGCATCAATTTTGGAGTTTAAGTGATTGAGGTACTGGATGAACTGTCGGCGGGTGAAAGCGATTGTCAATGCATCCATCGCGTGATGGCGATGGTCATTCCGTTTTGTCCAGTCTTGGATGAACGGTATTCTGCGTCCATCTTTGTCCTCCCTGACACCGGTAAGGCCCAACCGGGCATACTTCTCCCAGTTCAGCTCCTGCATCACATTCACAAGCTGCCAGTCTTCACGCAACCTTGCCGTCACAGATCCTGTTGTCGGGACAACGAATTTTACAAGTGACTCAAGAATCTCCCTTGCTTTCTTGGCAATATATTGGCTGTCGCGAAGTTCCCTATTGATGAAATCCTCCGGAATATCCTTGCCATCCATCAGCAGCCATTTGGCCTTCGTCTTGGAAATGCCCTTATCAATCAGACCCTTGACTCTATCACGGTAGGCCTGGACTCCGACCTCATCATATTTCGAATTGACATAATCCATTGCCGTTGCCTTTCCTTTCTCAAGATTGCATTGCCTTGATTCAAGTGTCTTATTGCTAAAGGAGTCATTGAATATGAGAGCTTGTGGGATGATATGCTCAATGTCAAATTCTTTGGAGAACAGCTTGTCTTTAGGAATATAAGTGTTGCTATAAAGTGTCTTGTACCCGTTCTGTGCCAACTCCTGATACAAACGGTAACGGATGACGTCATTACGAGTCGGAGAAGTGATGAAGAATGGCTCGCCTTTAAGCATCTCAACTATCTTTTGGCTTTCCGCAGTCGCTGATGCTATGTTCCTTTGTGCCTCTTCTCTTTCCTTTGCGCTCTTTTTCAGTTCTCTGGCCATTTCGATGCGGATTTCGTCAGGTTTGCCATAGGCATCTATGACGGAATTCACAACATTGATCATCTGGTTGAGGATTTTCTCGACCACAGGGTTGCGGAGGCTATTCTTCGGCAGAAGGGTGAGGCGGTCGGAATATTCCCTGGTGTCAAGCTCTTCTTTGGTCAGCGAGCGCTTTGAGTGACGGTAGCCGGCCATAGCGCAGGCGGCACTATATTCAAGACCATCTTTCATGTACGGCAGGATCTTCCTCATCGCCTTCGCGCTCAGGCTGCCATAGTCGGGAAGGAAGGTGCAGGTGGCAAGTATCTTTGCCGACTCCTCATCCATAGAGCACAGGTCCATGATGCATTTCACGAGCGACTCATTCCCGCTTGCGGACTTATCACCTTCATAGGAATATAGCAGGTGCCATAGCCTGTAGGAGTCTTGATTCTCAAATTCCGGAGAGGCAAGCGAGGAATCGAAATGAAGAAATCCTGTCTTGAATCCCTGCTTTTTGAATATTTCCTCGATCCTGTCCATTTGGCCTTCCGAAGAGAGTTTCGCGAGATCCGTGTCGTCATATCCCAAGTTTCCGGCAATCTTGAAGCATGCTTTCATCAAGGTCGCCATTGTGCGGTTGCCGTCAACTTCCTTGAAATTGACGTTCAGTCCCTTTGTGGTCTTGAACAGAAGTTTGAGGAGATCGCTGTCTTTGAGTTTATCTTTGAACATCAGCTCTTTAGCGATGATGGCCTTCTCTTCGTCATCAAGAGCGGCTCCATTTACGAGGATGTTGTTGATTGTCTGCCAGACCTTGAATTCCTGGAACAAAGGAGAGGAACGCGGACACACTCGTGGTCCGATGTTTTTCATCTTCTTCACGCCATCAACGGTAACCTCAATTTCTCTGGTCTCGAGCTCGCATAGGCTGATAAGTCCTTTCTGACTCTTCAGCGGACGTTGGTAGAAGATGATTATGTCCCGGAGTCTCTTTTTCAGTTCCGGGGTAAGTTCGACGTGATATTTCGACTGTTCGGTCCAGATTCTTTCAAACTCATCAAGATAGTCCTGCCTGTAGAACACAATATTCTTCAGGCTATTGTTAGGATTCTCCTCAATTCTCTTCAGTAACATTTGACCAACGGTCAAATTGTTGAAATATAGTTCTTTACTTCTGTCGCTAATCTTGCTTAGAAGACCACTGAGAGAGGCTTTCTGGCCGTTGATTTCCTGTAAGGCGCAGGTCAGGACTTCCAGATCCACTTCCTGTGTGGTGGCCGAATGCCTGTAGTGGTATGCTTCTTTTAGTCTTTCCTTTCCGGTGAATTTACTCTTCAGTCCTTGGATGCCCAGTTCGTCACGGCAGATCGCCCAGGTCTGGCTCTTGTTTTTGTCAGCCAGCTTCCTGTAAAGTTGATCGGTTAATTCAGGATGAAAGGATTTCTGGAGTGCCCATATACTGTCGAACTCATCCTGCAAGTCTGACTTATAGAACTCAGGAATAGCGTACTTGCCTTCGAGCATACGCTGATAGACATATTCCCCGGGAGTCAATCCCTTGTCGTACATCTCCTTGGCGACGGCCATTCCGTCAACGGCCTGGCCGTCATCGCTTGAAACCGCTTTTCTGGAACTCTTGTAACCCCTTTTCTTATTTATCTGAAGTAATATTCTCGCCAGGTCACCAAGAGTAACCTCTTCCGCTGCGGATTTCGCCCTGAGTCGTAACGTCCGGAAAGTTGACCCGGGGCCGGTCTCGGAAAATATGAAGTCGTCGCCAATCCATCCCGCATCCTTCAGTTCCTCGATCAAGGCCTGCCTTCTTAGTTTATACCTTTGGAGATTTCTGCGCATTCCACGCTTTAGAGTCCTTTCGGCATTCGTAGTGATACTTTTGCCCTTCTCAAAACTCATCCTTTCATCCACTGTGAGGGGGACGACACGGACACCGAGTCTGACAATCTCTGATTTCTCGTCAGAGAATGGCTCTGCTTCCTTAACCAATGCCCAACCTATGCTGGTAGTTCCGAGATCTAATCCAAGAATGGTTTTCATATGAGTGTGTTGTATTATAATCGTGGTTGAATTCAAGACTCTATTGTCTTTATCCGCTAATTTAGAAAGAAATATTTTGATATTCGCATCTTTTCACTAAATTTGTCATATCTGAAGCAATTCACAATAAGGATTATTCCGTTGTGAAAACACTCAAGGCGGGAAGCGTTTGCTTCTCGTCTTTTTTATTTCAGAAGAATGCGATTTGTGCTTGATGTGTTTGCGGAGTAGCATACGGTTTCGTATTGGTGAGGTGGTGTGTATGTGGCTGATAATCAACGGATAAGCTTGCTGTCTTTGGTTTGATTTGCCTGGAGATGAAATCGTAGATTATTGATGGATAGGAAGTTGCGTGTCGCCTAATCGGAATCAATAAGTGATTGGTAATGTGTTTACGGTCAAATGAATATTCCTTTCTCCTTTGTTATACTTTACTTGTTGACACAAATTTATTAATTTTGCACTGCATTCCTTGGTGCAGTGAACCACTCTGCAAATCTAAGGTTTGCGGGAACAAATTTAAAATGGAGAGCAGATGATACTAAAGGATCAGATTGAGGCTCTGCATCAGCGGTTGGAGACGTTGGGGAGGTGTCTTTGACATCCCTGCGAAACGTGGGCAGGTAGCTGCATTGCAGAAGAAGACGGAATCACCGGATTTTTGGAACGACCCTAAGGCCGCCGAGGTGTTTATGAAGAACCTTAACGGCGTGAAGTCTTGGGTGACAGGGTTTGACAAGGCCTCCACCGAGGTGGATGACCTTGATGTGTTGTACGATTTCGCCAAGGAAAGTCTCGGCGGAAGCACGGACGAGACCGTCACCACAGCGGAGACACAGGAACTTGAGGAATCATATTCAAAAGCGGTTGAGGACATTGAGGCGCTGGAACTCAGGAATATGCTTGGTGCGGAGGGGGATAACCTCGGAGCCGTGCTGACGATCAATTCCGGGGCGGGAGGCACCGAGGCGAACGACTGGAGCGCGATGCTGATGAGGATGTACATGCGCTGGGGCGAGAGGAACGGCTACAAAGTGACTGTCACAGACCTTCTTGAAGGTGATGAGGCCGGAATAAAGTCGGCCACAATCCAGGTCGAGGGCGACTACGCCTACGGCTATCTGAAGGCCGAGAACGGAGTGCACAGACTCGTGCGCCTTTCTCCGTTCAACGCTCAGGGCAAGCGGCAGACCACATTCTCGTCCGTTTTCGTGTACCCGTTGGTGGACGACACGATCAACATCGAGATAAACCCTTCGGACTTGGAATGGGACACATTCCGTTCCGGCGGTCACGGTGGCCAGAACGTCAACAAGGTCGAGACCGGTGTGCGAGTTCGGCATATTCCTTCAGGAATAGTCGTGGAAAACACCGAGTCACGATTCCAGCAGGACAACCGACAGAACGCCTTGCGCATCCTGCGGTCGAGGCTCTATGACCTTGAACTGAAGAAGCGTCAGGAGAAGCAGGCCGAGATAGAGGGCACGAAAAAGAAGATCGAGTGGGGCTCCCAGATACGCTCCTACGTCCTGCATCCGTACAAGATGGTCAAGGACCTGCGGACGGGATATTCCACCGCTGACACACAAGGCGTGCTGGACGGCGACCTGAACGAGTTCATGAAGCGTTATCTGATGCAGGAGGGCGCCGGCGGCGCTACGGCTCCGATCGAGGATATTGACTGATAATCACTAAAATATTTCATTAATATGGCTGAATTCAAATATGCTCCGATGTTCCAGTTGGGACCGGACACAACCGAGTACTACAAGTTGACAAGCGAAGGCGTGTCTCTTGGCGAGTTCGAGGGTCACCCTATTCTCAAGGTGGCTCCAGAGGCTTTGACGATGCTTGCGAACGCCGCTTTCAGGGATGTGAACTTCCTTCTGAGACCGGCTCACAACCAGCAGGTAGCCAAGATTCTGAGCGATCCTGAGGCTTCAGACAACGACAAATATGTGGCTCTGCGCTTCCTGCGCAACGCCGAGGTGGCCGCGAAGGGCAAACTGCCTTTCTGCCAGGACACCGGCACGGCTATCATCCACGGCGAGAAAGGCCAGCAGGTCTGGACAGGCTTCGATGACGCGGAGGCTCTCTCGAAGGGTGTTTACAAGACCTACACCGAGGAGAATCTTCGCTACAGCCAGAACGCCCCTCTGGACATGTACAAGGAGATCAACACGAAGTGCAACCTTCCTGCCCAGATCGACATCGAGGCCGAGGAGGGTATGGAATATAAATTCCTCTGCGTCGTGAAGGGTGGCGGATCCGCCAACAAGACCTACCTCTACCAGATGACAAAAGCAGTGCTCAATCCTGGCACTCTCGTGCCGTTCCTTGTCGAGAAGATGAAGACTCTCGGAACGGCTGCCTGCCCTCCTTACCACATCGCTTTCGTGATTGGTGGTACATCAGCCGAGAAGAACCTTCTTACGGTCAAGCTGGCTTCCACGCATTACTATGACGCTCTGCCTACGACCGGTGATGAGACCGGACGAGCTTTCCGTGATATCGAGCTTGAGAAGCAGGTGCTTGAGGAGGCCTACAAGATCGGCCTCGGAGCACAGTTCGGAGGCAAATACTTCGCGCATGACGTTCGTATCATCCGTCTGCCTCGCCACGGAGCGAGCTGCCCGATCGGACTTGGAGTAAGCTGCTCGGCTGACCGCAACATCAAAGCAAAGATCAATAAGGATGGTGTCTGGATCGAGAAACTGGACGATAACCCAACGCAGTGGATTCCAGAGTCTTTGCGTAACGCCGGAGAGGGTGAAGGAGTTGTCGTTGACCTTGACAAGCCGATGAGCGAGATCTGCAAGCTCCTCAGCCAGTACCCAGTCTCAACCCGCTTGAGCCTTAACGGAACCATCATCGTGGCCCGTGACATCGCTCACGCCCGCCTCAAGGAGAGACTTGACAGAGGAGAGGACCTTCCACAATACTTCAAGGATCATCCTGTCTTCTACGCTGGTCCGGCCAAGACCCCTGCTGGAATGGCCTGCGGCTCAATGGGACCTACCACGGCGAACCGCATGGATCCTTATGTCGATCTCTTCCAGGATCACGGCGGCAGCATGATCATGATCGCCAAGGGCAACCGCACCCAGGTTGTCACTGATGCCTGCAAGAAGCACGGTGGTTTCTACCTTGGCTCTATCGGTGGCCCTGCGGCAGTCCTCTCCTACGAGAGCATCAAGAGCATCGAGTGCGTTGAATATCCTGACCTCGGAATGGAGGCCATCTGGAAGATCCGCGTGGAGAACTTCCCGGCCTTCATCCTCGTTGATGACAAGGGTAACGACTTCTTCAAACAGCTTGGACTATAGCGAACTGAAACGGGGCACCGCACTGTTGAGTTATCTGCGGTGACCCGTTTTTACACTTTGAAAAAATGAATTAGGATGAAAAATATTATCACCCTGATGATTGCGGTTGTTCTGCCAATCCTTACGACAGCGCGGCCGCAATCTACATTTAAGTTGGACTGGGCATCGACCGGATCGCACTGCGTCATCGGTGGCGGCCAGTCATTGGAGTTTCAGAAGAAAGCCTTCAATCATTCTGCCTGGCGTGGGGAGAAAGTGTTTGCCCAGGCAGTGATTTCGTCCGACTCGGAACTGAAGGACGTGACGTTGTCTGTTTCCGATCTGCGTAACGGGAAATCCGTGATTTCTTCCGAGAACATCACTCTTCAGTTTGTCGGTTTCGTCGTCTCGGATTTGCTTGACACAACCAAATATGGCCAGTGCGGTTCCCGGGAAGATAAGTCCAAGTGGGGCGAAGTGCTTGTCGCTGACGTGCTTGATCTAACGGAGTCCATGAATATCCCGGCAGGGCGCAGGCAGCCTGTCTGGATGACTGTAGGCGTGCCTTCAGATGCGAAGCCTGGAAAATACTCAGGCCGGCTGACCGTCTCATCAGCCGGTGCGAAGTCCCGCAGCCTTAATGTGGAACTGGTAGTGTCCGGGCATATTCTTCCGCCGGCCCGCGAATGGGCGTTCCATCTGGACCTATGGCAGAATCCATATTCTGTGGCGCGCTATGCGGGTGTTCCGCTTTGGAGCGACGCTCATTTCGAGGCTATGCGTCCGGTTATGAAGATGTTGGCTGACGCGGGGCAGAAATCTGTAACGGCCACCATCATGAACCGCCCGTGGAACGGTCAGACCGAAGACGCGTTCGGCTCGATGGTCACGAAAATCCGCCGCATTGACGGCACATGGCTTTACGACTACACGATATTCGACCGTTGGGTGGAGTTTATGTTCTCACTGGGAATAGACCGGCAGATTAACTGCTACTCAATGATCCCGTGGGCGTTGTCGTTTGACTATTACGATCAGGCTACATCATCGAACGTTACATTTCAGGCCGCTCCCGGCAGCCCTGAGTACAATGATTATTGGGGATCTTTCATCGCTGACTTCGCCCGTCATCTGAAGTCGAAAGGTTGGTTTGAGAAGACTATGATCGCGATGGACGAACGGCCGTTGGAGTCGATGCAGGCTGTCCTCGGACTTATCCGCAAGGTCGAGCCGGATTTCAAGATCTCCCTTGCCGGAAGCTATCACGAGCCTGTGATTTACGACATTGTCGATTTCAGCGAGACATTCTCCGGAAAGGAAGAATTTCCGGAATCCGTCAAGGCCAAAAGGAAAGAACTTGGCTTGACAACGACCTTCTACACCTGCTGCGCCGAGGCCTATCCTAATCTATTTGTGATCTCCGACCCTGACGAGGCCACGTGGCTTGGGTGGTTTGCCCAGGCCGATAACTACGACGGCTATCTCCGCTGGGCCTACAACAGCTGGACTTTGGATCCTCTGGCTGACGCCCGTTTCCGCACCTGGCCTGCCGGTGACTGCTTTGTGGTCTATCCCGAAGGTCGCGGCAGCGTTCATCTCGCCAAACTCACCGAGGGCATCCAGGACTTCGAGAAGGTTCGCATCCTCCGTGATCAGTGGCAGAAGGAAGGCAATGAGGCCGAACTCGCAGCCCTGTCCGAAGTCCTGAAAGGTTTCACGAAGGAGAATATTCTCGAAGAAGGACCGGTTAAAGCCCTCAGCGCCGCCAAGATTTTCATTGACAAGAAGTAAACGTTCTTCTGAAGTTATACCGTAAAATCATTAAATTTGCTTCCCGAACCTTGGGCGGTGATGTCAGGGTTGTCGAAAACTTTTTTGCTGAGGGACTGAAACGTCTGACAAACCAAATGAAATACCAGGTTCATGAAAAAGGATTATGAAACTATTTGTTTTGAGATTATCGGCTATCTGCGCGTCGTGCGTTTTGATGACGTTTTCGGCTTCGGCGCAGAACTCTGGAGATGATCCAGTGGCTGATTCAAGGACTGTTGTCATTTCTGGAAACGCTAGGTTCACGGTGCTTGAGAGCCGGTTGGTGCGTATGGAATGGGCGGCTGACGGGCAGTTTGAGGACAGAGCCACGCTTGGAGTTGTAAACAGAAAGCTGCCTGTTCCTGCCTATTCGGTTCGGAAATCAGGCAAGAAACTGACGATCAAGACCTCGGACCTTGCCCTGACATATTCTGGAAACGAGAAATTCGATGAGAAGAATTTGAGTGTGACGTTCCGGATGGCGGATCCCACCGCTAGGATGGGCTTCAAAACCGTGACTTGGCATCCGGGAATGGATGACAGCGGCAACCTGCTTGGCACCACGAGAACCCTTGACGGCTGTGACGGAGTCAAGACCAAGGAACCGTACGACAAAGGCGTTGTCTCGCGTGATGGCTGGGCGGTTCTTGATGAGTCTGACAGACAGGTGTTTGTACCGGTTGACTCGGATTGGAAACTCTGGGTGGCCGACCGCGATTCCACAGACAGGCAGGATCTTTACCTGTTCGCCTACGGCCACGACTACAAAGCCGCTGTCTCTGACTTCACAAAGATAGGCGGACGCATCCCGATGCCACCGAAATATGCCCTCGGCTACTGGTGGTGCCGTTTCTGGCAATATTCAGACTTCGAATTCGTGGGGCTCGGAAAGGAGATCCGTTCACTGGACATCCCGATAGACGTGATGGTTCTGGACATGGACTGGCACGAGACGTGGTCTCTGAGAAAGCGCAACGCTCCGAAGGATGAGTTCGGCCAGCGGATCGGCTGGACGGGCTACACTTGGCAGAAGAAGCTTTTCCCTAATCCGGCAAATTGTCTCCAAGACCTTCACAATCTTGGACTTAAAACAACCCTGAATCTTCATCCAGCATCCGGAATCCAACCTTACGAGGAGCCTTACGACCGCTTTGTCAAAGACTATCTCTCAAGGACTGATGAATATGATGGCCCGAAGGGCTACGTCAATCCGGACGGAACCAAGGCTCCCGTGCCGTTCCGGATGGATGACATCAACTGGGCTGACGCCTATTTCAACTCCGTTATCCGTCCGTTCGAGCGTCAGGGAGTTGACTTCTGGTGGCTTGACTGGCAGCAGTGGAAGTTCAGCAAGTATATTCCCGGACTCAACAACACTTTCTGGCTTAATTACACCTTCTTCAATGACATGGTGCGCCAGTCTGCCGATCAGGGAATATACGCCCGCCGCCCGATGATCTACCATCGTTGGGGAGGCGTCGGAAGCCACCGCTACCAGATAGGCTTCTCTGGTGACTGCCTTGCATCGTGGCAGGTGCTTGGCTATCTGCCATATTTCACTGCCACCGCGTCCAATGTGGGGTACGGTTACTGGGGACATGACATCGGAGGCCACCTCCAACCTAAGGGAGTCAAGGCGACCGATCCGGAACTCTACACCAGATGGCTCCAGTCCGGAGTGTTCACTCCCATATTCAAGACCCATTCGACTAAGGACTTGACGATGGAGAAGCGGTTCTGGGTGTTCCCGGATCATTTCGATGCGATGCGCGCGGCAGTCAGACTTCGCTACGACCTCTCACCGTACATCTATGGCGCCGCCCGCAAGGCCTACGACACAGGCATCTCGATGTGCCGCCCTCTTTATTATGAATATCCTGAAGCGCCTCAGGCCTACGATTTCACTCAGGAGTATCTCTTTGGAAATGACATTCTTGCGACCGTTGTCTGCGAGCCTGTGGATTCCGTTACGGGACTGGCGAAGCGTGTGATGTGGTTCCCGGAGGGCGACGATTGGTACGATGCGGCCAGCGGAACGCTCTTCAAAGGAGGTCTGATTGACACTTTGGAATATACCGTCTGCGAGAATCCGTACTACATCAAGGCCGGAGCCGTCATTCCCATGGCTTCGGGCAAGATCAAATCTCTTGAGGAAAAGGACAACACGTTGAAACTATTTGTGGCTCCGGGCGATGGCGAAAGCACCGTTTCCGTCTATGAGGACGATGGCGCGACACAGGCGTACGGCACTGAATATGCCACCACGCTTGTCCGCAAGGTTTCCGATGCATCTTCTGTGAGAGTCACTGTCGCCCCTCGTCACGGAAATTACCGTGGAATAGACCCTGATCGTCGTGTGCAGGTTGTTCTCGCAGGTGTTTTCGCACCGGAAAAGGTGACGGTGAACGGTGTTGAGGTGCCATATTCCCGTTTCGCCGCCCACAATGCGGAAGTGTCCGGAAAGAATGCCGAGTGGGGGTACGAAGGGGCGGATCTCTCCGCTGCCCTCTATCTCCCGGAGACCCCTGCCTCCGAAGAACTTGTGGTTGAGTTCTCTTTCAATGAATATGCCGCCTCGCACCGTGATCTCCTGAACGGAAAGAAGGGCTTGATGCACAGAATGATGGACATCACCCCTGAGGCCAAGTTGGTTTTCGGGAAATATGTCGATGCCTACATGATGCTTCCGGATCCGTTCCTTGCTCTCGCGCAATGCGCCAGCTTCATTAACGAGGATCCTCAGAATGCTGGGAAGTATCTTGAGAAGATTGACACGGCGTCCCTTATGGCTGATTTAGCTGATTATGAAAAGATTCCGGCTGACTTCGTGGTCAAGGTCAAGGCGCAGGTCGGTGCGGAATAGTGATAATATTCAAGAATATGGAAGACAATAACAGGAAACTCTACCCTCTGAGGTTTGTGGATGAAGGCGCGGATGTGCCTTGGGGACACGTCAGTTACCAGATCGCCGACCTTGGGTTCAAGGATTCGATGATAGACAACGGTTGGTTCGGAGGCAATACCCTGAGCGAACTTATGGGAACGTATCTGGAGAGAGTGGTCGGGGATGATGTGTTTGAGTTTTATGGCCTTCAATTTCCAGTGATGGTGAAGGTTATCAACGTGACGGGTTGGCAGCCCCTTCAGATGAACGCTTCCGATGACATCGCAGCAGAAAGGTACGATTCGTTCGGCAAGACCGCCTTATGGTATGTTCAGGAGGCCGCTCAGGATTCTGAGTTGTTGCTGGGCTTCAACTGTGACATCGATCCGGCCGAGTTCTACGCAAGGTGTCAGGACGGGACAGTCAAAGAAGTCTTGAATGTTGTCAGGCCGCATAAAGGCGAAGCGTTCCTGATAAAACCGGGAACCGTTTTCGCTGCCGGTCCGGGACTAAAGATCGTGGAGATCGCCGAGAGCTCTGAACTTGTGTTCAATCTCCATAATTGGGGCGTGGAACTGCCTGGTTCAGAGGAACTGCTGCTTGAGGAAGCCTTCGATCTGATTGATTTCCGGAAATATGCTCCTGAACCCATCACGGGAGACAAATTGGCCGTCTGTCCTGAATTTGTGGTCACGAAACTCAATCTGAAGGATGGACTCCACATATTCTCGGAGCAGCCGGGTAGTTTCGCTGTCTATTACTGCGCTTCCGGTGAGGCGACCGTCCAGATTCCGGTAGAGAATGACAAAGGCTCAAGGAGTGTGGAATCATATTCGTTGAAATCAGGCCACTCCATTCTGGTTCCGTCTGAGTTAAACGACTTTTTCCTTATTCCGGCAGCCAGTGAAACAATTTTGCTGGAAACATTGGTGGAGAAGCGTCTTGTGAAGGATTCGTACACGAATCAGGAGGTTGAGCCGGGCTCCTTTGTCGAGGCCGAGGCCCCGGATCCGCATATTCGTGAATGGAACAGTTGAATATGGCTGACACAGAAAGAATTGATAAGGTGCTGTGGGCTATTCGTGTGTTCAAGACCCGCACCGAGGCCACGGATGCCTGCAAGGGCGGCAAGGTTAAGATCGGTGGAGTCAACGCCAAGCCTTCCAGAATGTTGAAAGTTGGAGATGTGGTGGAAATCCGCAAGGGAGCCGTGCAGTATTCGTACAGAATCAAGCGGTTGACCGACCACCGTCTTGGTGCGAAGCTGGTCCCGGACTATGCCGAGAACCTTACCCCGCAATCCGAGATAGACAAGCTGAAGGCTCCCGTTGAGACCTTCTTCCTCCGCAGAGATCCCGGTGCCGGCCGCCCGACCAAGAAAGACCGCCGCGCCATGGAGGAAGCATGGGACGAGATCGACTATACCAACGACCTCGGCGACATTCCTGATGACATCGCCGAGCGCTTCGGCCTCACCGACGATGATGATTTGTAGTGGGGTATTTGGGTGTTTGTGATGTGTAATTCGTTGACTTGCAATTGAATAAAGAATCGTCTATAGTGGTAACAAACTAAAGACGATTCTTTAATGTGCTTGAGATCAGTGGATTATCCTCCACCGTTACTTGCCGAAGTAGCGTGTGAGAAGGCCGTAGAATCCGGCGCCGTGACGGGCTTCGTCCTTGGCCATTTCGTGTACGGTGTCGTGGATGGCGTCGTAGCCGAGCTGCTTGGCTCTGGTGGCGATTGCGAGTTTGCCTTCGCATGCACCGGCCTCGGCCTGGTAACGTTTCTCAAGATTGGTCTTGGTGTCCCAGACAACATCTCCGAGAAGTTCAGCGAACTTGGATGCGTGCTCAGCTTCCTCGAAAGCGTACCTCTTGAACGCCTCGGCAATCTCAGGATAGCCCTCGCGCTCGGCCTGGCGGCTCATGGCGAGGTACATACCTACTTCACTGCACTCTCCGTTGAAATGATCCCTCAGACCCTGGACAACTTCCTTGTCCTCTACCTGTCCGTCACCGATGTGGTGCTCGCAGGCCCACTGCGGCTTGCCACCGTCATCCTTGATCTCGACGAACTTGCTCGCAGGGGCGTGGCACTGAGGGCATTCTGCAGGAGGGTTCTCACCTTCGTAAACATAACCGCAAACCAGACATCTGAATTTCTTTTTCATAACAAAATCAATTTAAGTCAAACAAAAGTAAAACGATAAAGCATCGTTTGATGTCGCAAAGTTAATGCCAATATTTGAATTTACAAAATAGAATTATTCAAAATTAGGAATATTTTCAAAAAAATTGAGAAAATCTTTCTTTGTGCTGAGTTATGGCACAAACTCCGGTTATCTTTGCAGCAAGAAATTAATTTACTATATTCGTTAAAACTTACCGATATGACACCATTCCTTAAGCAAGTGGCGGATCACTATATGACGCGGGGCGGGATTTCCGACCTGTGCTTCATATTCCCTAACAGGCGCAGCCTGGTCTTCTTCACGAAGTATCTTGGTGAAGCCGTGAAGACGGCGGGGACACCGATAGTGGCACCGAAGATGCTGACGATCAATGATTTCTTTTTCCGGATTTCGGGAGATAAGTCTGCGGACCGGGTGAACTTGCTGCTGGATCTGTACGAGTGTTACAAGGAACTTAACCCTAAGCACGAGACTTTGGATGAGTTCATCTTCTGGGGTGACGTGATTCTGGGGGATTTCGATGACGTTGACAAGTATCTTGTCGATCCGGTCAGGCTGTTCGCCAACGTCTCGGAATTCAAGGAGATTCAGGACTCATATTCATACCTCACTGAGAATCAGAGAAAGGCTATCGAGAGCTTCATCAGTCATTTCAGCAGTGAAGGGAGGTTGACGGTGAATATGAACTCGGACAATCCTAATGTGAAGGAGCGCTTCCTGCAGATCTGGAATATTCTTCTGCCGCTTTACAATAACTTTCGCGAAAGGCTTTCCGGCAAGGGGCTGGCCTATGAGGGGATGGTTTACCGGGGACTTGCGGCTCGGCTTGACTCGGAATCGGCGGTGGATGTGCTGAACGCCGCGTTCGGAGAGGTAAATGAATATGTCTTCGTCGGCCTCAACGCTCTGAACGAGTGCGAGAAAAAGGTCATGAGGCGGATGCGTGACGCAGGGGTCGCGGAGTTCTGCTGGGACTATTCAGGGAAGATGGTGAAGAATCCTCTCAACAAGTCCTCTTTCTTCATGTCCCGGAATGTCAAGGATTTTCCTCAGGCTTTCGAGATGGATCTGGAAGGATTGAAAACTCCTGAGATCGAGGTGATAAGCGTGCCGTCATCGGTCGGCCAGACGAAACTGATTCCGTCCGTGGTCAAGGACGAGAGGTGTGCTGTCGTGCTTCCGGATGAGTCTTTGCTGATCCCTGTGCTGAACTCCATTCCGGAGGAGATCGAGGACATCAACGTCACGATGGGATACCCTATGAAAAACAGCGCGTTCTTCGATTTCATGACCTTGGTCTCCGCCATGCAGATGCACATGAGGCAGAAGGACGGGAAATGGTACTTCTACCACAATCAGGTCTGGTCATTGTTCTCCTCAAGCATATTCAGGAAAGTGACTCAGGGAGATGATGCGGTGAGATCCAGAATCAAGGATATCAAGGGCGGGATGAAGTACTACATTCCGCAGGAGGACCTCTCCGGCATTCCTGTCTTCGATCTGCTGTTCCAGCCGGCGGTGACGGATCCCAAGGCGGCGTCCAAGGAACAGATCACGGCTTTTGCCGACTACCAGAAGGCCTTGATCAAAGGACTTGCCCCGAAATTGGCGTCCGACTCCTCCATGGCGATCGAACTTGAGTTCGCCAAGGCTGCTTACAACGCCATCAGCCAATTGCAGGCGGCCGGACTTGAAGTCCTTCCGATGACTTATGTAAGACTTCTTGACCAGCTTCTCGGCCCGGTGTCGATTCCGTTCAACGGAGAGCCCCTGAAAGGTCTCCAGATCATGGGCCCGCTGGAAACCAGAGCCTTGGACTTCAGGCAGGTTATGATCCTGTCGTGCAACGAGGGAATGTTCCCGAGGCGGAGCGTCAGTTCGTCGTTCATCCCTCCGGAACTGCGCAAAGGCTTCGGGCTGCCTACTTACGAGTTCCAAGACGCGGTCTGGGCGTACTATTTCTATCGTCTGATCCAGAGGGCGGAGAAGGTGACGTTGGTCTATGACTCCAGAACCGAGGGCATGAAGAACGGTGAGGAGAGCCGTTATATCAAACAGCTTGAGTATCATTTCAATGTGCCGATCAAGCGGAGCTTTGTCAAGGCGAATGCCTCTGGAGATTTCTCTCCAAAAGAGATAATCAAAACGGAGAAGGATGTCGAAACCATAAGACAGGCCATACTCTCGGCCTCCGCACTGAAAAATTACCTCGACTGCCCTGCCAAGTTCTATTATGCCACGGTCAAGAAACTCCGCAGACAGAACGAGGTCTCCGAGGACCTGGATGCCGGAATGCTTGGTGATGTTTTCCACGGCACTATGCAAAGGCTTTATTCGCCAGAGATGGCAGGAGGAACCAAGGTGACGGATGAATATCTTGCCGGACTTCTGCGCAAACGCTCCGCCATAAAGGGAATAGTGCGGGAGTTGATCCTTGAACAGCTTCACTCCCTGGAGGTTACCGGGCGTGATCTGGTTGTGGAGGATGTTATTGTTGAATATGTGATCAAGACTCTGAAGCGGGATCAGGAACTTTTGAAATCGTCAGGCTATGACGGATTTGAGATTCTGGGGCTTGAGAAAAAATATCTTCACGATATCGACGGGTTCCATTTTGTCGGTTATGTTGACAGGATGGATAGTCTGAGATCCGGGGAGATTAGGATTGTGGACTACAAGACAGGCAAGGTGGAGGACAAGGATGTCAACATCACCGACGATAATGCCGAGGGAATAGTCGAGGCTCTGTTCGGGCCGAATAATGAAGGGAGACCGAAGATCGCTTTCCAGCTTTACCTTTACGACGTGTTCTGCAGGGAGTCCGAGGACTATAAAGGACAAAGGATGGTTAATGTGATCTATCCGCCGGCGAACCTGTTCACGGAGCCTGTCAAGGAAATCCCTGTCAGTGAGACGTTCATGAGGCTCACCGAGGAAAAACTCCACGGCCTGCTCGCGGAGATTGCCTCAATCGATGTTCCGTTCAGGCGAACGGTCGAGGAGAAAACTTGTTCGATTTGTGATTTCAGAATGATTTGCGGACGGTAATTAAGGTAAAGATTATAAGGACGAAAAAAGTGGTGGAAGATGATCAGGATAATGAAAGCGTCGGCCGGATCTGGTAAGACCTTCAATCTGGCCAAAACATACATAAGACTCCTGCTGACGGACGAGGAGAGATATTCGTACAGGCATATTCTTGCGGTGACATTCACCAACAAGGCGACCGACGAGATGAAGAGCAGGATTCTGAAAGAACTGCATCTGCTGGCGACTTCGCCGAAGGATTCTCCCTATTATGAGGATCTCGTTCCGGTGTTTGACTCCGAGGATGGACTTCGCCGGCGCGCTGAGACCGTGCTGTGTGACATCCTGCACGACTACGGCGCGTTTGCCGTAAGCACAATCGACCGTTTTTTCCAGCAGACTCTCAAAGCCTTCTCCAGAGAGATCGGGCAGTTCGCCACATACCAAGTGGAGCTGGATCGTGAGTCTCTTGTCTCAGAGAGCGTTGACAGGGTGCTGGATTCCCTCTCCGAAGACAATAAGGATCTCCTCGAGTGGCTGACACAGAGCGTGATGGATGACTTGGAAAAAGGCAAACGCTACAATCTGGAAAATAACCTGAAGACAGTAGCGATGACCCTTAAGTCGGATGAACACAGGGCCGCTGTCGAGGAATATGGCATTGACGAGGAGAAGGAATATTCAAAAGAGAATCTGGCGAGGATGAAGAAGGCACTCTCCGGAGTGATGACTTCGTTCGTTAAGGAGGTGAGGGAGGCGGCCAAGGCTTTTGTAAGCGCCGCCGGAGAGGAGGGTCTGGCAAACGAGGATTTCTCACGGAAGTGCTTCAATTCGCTCTATGTCTGCGCCGCCTCGGATTCTAAGGATGAGCCGGCGTACCCGTCAGCGACCATATTCAGGAACTGCGAGGATTTCAGCAAATGGTTCAGAAAGGCGGATTTGAACAGGTTCGCACCGGTCGAGGGGAGGTTGATGCCGCTGCTTCAAAGGTACTGCGGGATATTCACTGAAAAGTATAAGATCTACACCACGGCTTCTAAAATTTCGCTGATTCTGAATGAATTGGGAATCGCCGGAGACCTGAACCGAGAGTTCCGGGCGCTGATGAAGGAGAAGAATGTGCTGAGTTTGGACGACTCCAACGTGATTTTGAGGAACATCATTGACGGCACGGACGCTCCGTTCATCTACGAGAAGCTTGGAGTGCGTTTCGAGCATTTTCTGCTGGACGAGTTTCAGGACACCTCTAGGATTCAGTGGGACAATTTCCGTCCGTTGATAGAGAACAGTGTCTCGCAGGGGAAAGAGAATCTTCTTGTCGGAGACGTAAAACAGAGCATCTATCGTTGGCGCGGCTCCGACTGGCGGATGATGGCGCGCGAGGTTCAGGGCGAGTTCACGCAGTGCGATGTGGAAACCCTTGACAGCAACTACCGTAGCCTCAGGAATATTGTCGAGTTCAACAACGGTTTCTTTGAATATGCTTCCTCGGTTCTCGATGCGATGTCCGGGAATGAATCGGACTTCAAGGTTCATGACATCTATTCGGATGCCGGTCAGCTAGCGAAGTCCAAGAGCGCGTCCGACGGAAGTGTCGATGTCGTCTTCTGCGACATGGAGGACGAGATGCAGGAAATTTTGGATGCGGTGAACAAGGTTCATGAGGCCGGGGCGAGGTACGGTGAGATCACTGTGCTGGTCAGAAGCAACAGGCATGGCTCAGATGTGGCCATGTTCTTGATGGACAAAGGGATCAGTGTGATTTCCGATGACTCGCTGCATTTGAAATCCTCGGCGGTGGCCCGTCAGGTCGTGTCGCTGCTGTCCTCGGTCGGTAACGAGGACGACACCATCGGCTCCTTCCTTGCCGGAGAGCTGGACATCAATGTCGCCGAGTTGTCCTGCCTGTCCCTGTCTGACCTCTGCGAACAGCTCTTGCGCATCCTCAAGGACAGGGATCCGGAATTGTTTGAGTCAGAGACACAGTATGTCCAGGCTCTGATGGACTTCGTGCAAGACTATGTCGCTGTCAACGGGAACGCAATCGACGGGTTCCTGAAGGCCTGGCAGGAGGCGGATCCGAAGATCAGTTCGCCTTCCGACCCGGAGTCGGTCAGGGTCATGACGATCCATAAGTCGAAAGGACTTGAGTTCCAGCACGTGATCTTCCCGTTCGCCGAGGAGATTGGGCTCTTCCGCAGCGAAAAGCACTGGACACGGCCTTCGGTGGAGGGCACCGAGCTTGAGGGAATCGCCGACGGGGTCTATAACGTGTCGTTGAGGAAGCCGGCCAATGAGGAATCCTTGTTCCGTGAGGGGAGTCAGAGAGAGATGCAATTCCAGCTTGTGGACAACATCAACACGTTCTATGTTGCTTTGACGAGACCTGTCAAGGGGTTGACTGTCATTGCCTCCAATCCGCCGGAGAAGATCGCTGACGCTATTGTGCCGGTAGCTTCGGAAGTTGTTGAGTCAGTTTCTCCAGTCGCTTCGACAGGCTCAGCGACCGAAAAAACGAATTCGGCTCGTCAGGTCGCTGAGCTTGTCGAAGCGACGGCCCCCTGCGACTTCACAGACTTCTCACAGATCCTCTATGCTTACCTGTACGGTTATGGAGAGGCTTTGGGATATGTCAAGAAAGAGGCTGAGGATAAGACCGTGTTCTCTAAAGGTGATATATTCAATTACGGCTCTTTGGAAAGGAAGGCGGACACCGTCTCTGAACTGACGCCAGGCTATCCATCCTATCCGTTGAATCCGACAGCTGAAGATGAGGACTCTGATGTCCGGGAGCGAGGCCGCCTTAAGTTCAGCGCCGACTCCATCGATTTCTTTTGCGATGAGACCAGGAACGATGCCAGGCTCAACGGCACGGTGCTTCACGGGATACTTTCCGAGGTGACAACCTTGTCTGATCTGCCCGGTGCGGTTCGGCACGCCTTTGAGTCTGGAGAGATTGACGCGGAGCAGGAGGAAAACTATCTGAATATCCTCACGCAAAGGATATACGCTCATCCTGAATGGTTCCCCGCTGACGGATCTGAAGTTCTGAACGAGACTGGCCTGATTGACACTGACGGAGAGACCTACCGTCCGGACAGGGTCTTGGTCAAGGATGGAAAAGTGACGGTCATCGACTACAAGTTCGGGGAAAAGGACCGCCGTTACCATCGTCAGGTCGCGCGTTACGCCGACATTTACCGTCGCATGGGATATTCGGAGATTACACCTATAATATGGTATGTACTTACCGATGAGGTGGAATAATTTTCGTATATTTGCCTTTTGACTCAAAATGAAAATTATTATGGATGCTAACGACAACTCTATAAAGCTCTACTACAACACTGAGAGAGAAAAACTTCAGATGCCTGAATATGGCCGCATCGTCCTGAATATGGTCGAGCAGGTCAAGGCCATTCCCGACAGGGACAAGAGGAGCGAGCAGGCACGTGCGGTAGTCAGAGTCATGGAGACCCTGAACCCTCAGGTTCATACGCAGGAAAACTATGAGCAGAAGCTTTGGGATCATCTTTTCATGATCGCCGGCTATGATCTTGACATCGACTCTCCGTTCCCGGCCCCCCATCCGGAGGCGATGGATGTGCCGCCTATGAAGATTCCGATTAACAAGACACCGGTGCGCGCCAATCATTACGGGCGCAATATAGAGAGCATCATCGACCTCATCGCCGGTGAGCCTGAAGGAGATGTCAAGCGCTCCATGCTGCGCTCGCTGGCCATCTACATGAGGCAGCAGTATCTTATCTGGAACAAGGACAGTGTGGCCGATGAGACCATATTCGCAGATATTGAGAAACTTTCTGGCTATCGGATTCATGTTCCTGAGGATCTGGAACTTACTAAGATTTCATTTGATTCTAATTTCTCTCGTCCAGGCTTGAATCTGAATATGGGACAGAATCGTAGGAACAACAAGAAAGGCAATCGCAAGAACAGGAAATAATGTTCGGGTTCTGGAGGAATTTGGATGATGAGGACAAGGCCAAGGTGATGAAAATCACCGGGATTCTTGTCGCATTGCTGGCAGTGTTCACATTGCTGGCGACATTTTCCTATTTCTTCACATGGAAAACAGACCAGAGTTCGTTGTCTTCTGCCGTGGGGGACACTACGGTGGAGGTGAGCAACATCGCCGGGAAGATGGGCTACAGGTGGGCTGACCTGCTTGTGCGCAGGTGGTTCGGACTTGGCAGCCTGGCCTTTGTGGTCATACTCTTCGCTGTCTCTGTGCGGTTGTTGCTCCACAGGTGGCATTATTCCTTGGTAAAGACGACACTCCTGACAGTCTCCGGGGCTCTGATCTCGTCCTTTATCCTTGCGTTTGTCTCTGATCTGTCCGGATTTGGCAACGCTTTCGGCGGCGGACTTGGCGGCGAGTGCGGCGAGTCGGTTGTGAAATGGACCTCGGTTGTTTTCGGGAATATCCTTACGGGGTTCATGCTGGCTTTTCTGGTGATTGTCTGGCTGGTTCTGGCATCCAAAAGATTCTCGGACTGGCTGATGGCGCTGGGAAAGAAGAAGGCGGTGGCTGAGCCTGTCGAAGTCCCCGCGCCTGTGGTTCGGCAGGGCTCACCAACCATGGAATCTGCAAGCCGAACAGAAACATCATCTTTGAATATTCCAGGTCCGTCCCTTCGGCAAGCTCAGGGACCGGAACAATATGTGGCTGAGCCTGTCGAAGCCACCGTGGCCCGGACGAGTCCAGCCACCACCGAAACCACTGAACCAGCCGAAAAATCCTTGGAAGTCGTCAAAGGCCGCAAACTGTCCACTGAAATCAAAACTGATCTCCCGAGGATCAATGTGAGGGATGAACTGCCTGACTATCAGTTTCCTTCTTTGGAATTGCTAGACTCGTATTCATCAAGCCGCAATGAGGTTTCAGATGAGGAACTGGCCAGGAACAACACAAGGATCCGCAATGCGTTGGAGAACTATCGCATCCAGATCAACGATGTCAAGGCCATTGTCGGTCCTACGGTCACCCTTTACAAAGTCTATCCCGCCCCGGGCGTGAAAATCTCCGAGATCAAGAAACTGCAGGAAGACCTTGGCATGCATCTTCATGCCAGAGGTGTCCGTGTCGTCACACTTACCGATTCTGTCGGCATAGAGGTGGCTAACGACAGTCCGTCAATCGTGCCTATGCGCGCCGTGCTCAACGATGACGCGTTCCGCATGAGCAAGGCTGAACTCCCTGTCGCCATAGGCTACACTATTCAGCAGAAAGTAAAGGTCTTTGATCTTGCCGACGCGCCGCACCTTCTGGTGGCCGGTGCGACGAAGCAGGGTAAATCCGTAGGACTCAATGCTATAGTCACATCTCTGTTGTACGCGAAGCACCCTTCCGAGCTGAAACTGGTCTTCATTGATCCTAAGATGGTCGAGTTTTCAGCCTACGCTCACCTGCTGAAGCATTATCTTGCCGTCCTTCCTTGCAATGACGAGAGGGAGGAGATGGACAATGCGATTGTGAAGAAGGCCGACAAGGCCGACAAGATCCTTCGTTCCCTGTGCATAGAGATGGACCAGCGTTACGAGTTGCTGAGCAAGGCTTCGGTGCCGAATATAAAGACCTACAACGAGAAGTACCGCAACAGGAAACTGTTGCCGACAGAGGGGCACCGATTCCTGCCGTACATCGTCACCATCATCGATGAATATGCCGACCTGACGATGTCCGTAGGTGGCAGCGGGGATGCCAAGGCCGTGGCCCGCAGCATCACGACATCCATCATCAGGCTCGCTCAGAAGGGACGTGCCGCCGGTCTGCATGTCGTGCTGGCCACCCAGAGGCCGTCTGTGGATGTCATCACCGGTCTCATCAAGACGAACTTCCCGACCCGTATCGCCTTCAGGGTTGTGTCCAGAACAGACTCATCGACCATTCTGGATTCTCCTGGAGCCGAAAAGCTCATCGGAAAGGGAGATATGCTCTACTACGCCGGTGTCGAGATGGAGCGCGTCCAGTGCGCCTACATCGACAGCGAGGAGATCAACAGGCTCACTGAATATATCGGCTCACAGGAAGGCGGCAAGAAGTGCTTCAACACTCCGTATTACCTTCCGCCAGTCGATGACGACACCGAGGAAGGCTCTGGAGGTATGGTTGATATGGCAAAGCTTGACGAACGCTTTGAGGAAGCCGCAAAAATGGTGGTAATGAGCCAGAGAGGTTCGACATCGGATCTCCAGAGACGTCTTGGCATGGGCTACGCCAAGGCCGGACGTGTCATGGATCAGCTGCAGGCCGCCGGCATTGTCGGGCCTCAGGAAGGATCTAAACCGCGTCAGGTTCTGGTTTCCAGTCTCGATGAGCTGGATCAGATCATAGCCGCCTACAAGAATCAGTAATTCGCCGCAAGGCATGACTTGTGCAGACGCACGTAAAAGTATGAGAACAATCACAAAGATATTCATTGCCGCTGCCGTGGCGCTTTTTGCGTTGCCGCAGGCTTCGTTCGCAAAGAGCAAGACGTTGGACGCTTTTGTCAGCAAGGTCTCAGCATCGCTGGTTTCGTTTGATTATTCATTCACCATGCCGACAAAAAAGGCTAAGATGACCGGCAACGGGAGCGTGAAGGTGCAGGGAAACTCTTTCATTGTGGACGGAAACGGGCTGGAGATATGGTGCGACGGAAAGACTCGTTGGACTGTCGACCGGATTTCGGAAGAGGCTCTTGTCGAGTCTGTTGACGATTCGTACGACAGCTATGCCACCAATCCGGCTCTTATGATAGCCTCCGTTGATAAGGCCTTCAGGGAGCTTTCTTTCGGAAGTGCAAAATTCGGCGGAAAAGTCGTGGACGCATCCGTCCTCTCGCCGGTCAGCAAAGGAAAAGGCTCGATGGACATCGCTGGACTGAAACTCTTTTTCAAGAGCGGAACTACGAATTTAATCGGGGCGGAGGTCGCTCTGAATGATGGCTCCGTGTCAAATTTCACGATAACTAACATAAGATTCGAAGAGGCAGGAAAATCAAAAGAGTCTTTCCGGTTCAACGAAAAGACTCTCGATTCCTCTTATGTAATAACGGATCTGCGTTAGGCTGTTCCGGGTTGCAGGAAATCAGCCTGAGGCGAGGATCCGCTCAGTCTTTGACGCATCTGACGGACGCGCGGAAAGACTCTTTGTCTCTCGCACCGGCAAGCACGTCGTTCTGTTTCACAAATATGTACCTGCAGAGACCAGCCCCGTCGCTTTCGGAGTCTGATGTCCAGAACACGGCATAGTTGTCCACGCCTGTGAATTTGGAAGAACTGCCGCTATCTATCGCATAGCCTGCAGGAAGAGCCGAGAATCCGGCCTTGTTTGTGATCTTTACCTGTGGCCAGTACTCCCACATCCTTGTGCCAAGGAATCTTGCGTCAACCATGAATTCTCCTGCGACTCCGCTGAATGTCTCCCTCACGGAGAATTCTGTCCCTTTCGGGGCAAGGGCGTTGGCCATTTCCACGAACTCTGCGTCGGAAGGCAGGTGCCATCCTTCAGGACAGGCCTCTACCGCTTCGTTCCATGAATAAAGCCGACCCATGATCGCATCCATCGCCTCGCTGTTTTGGTACGATACGCCCGAACCGGAGTAATAGAGGTTGTTCTTCATCCAGATCTTGCCGTTGATGGTGGTGATGTAGTAGGATTCTCCGTCTCTTGCGTCTGTGATCTTTGAATCAAATTTGGTGTAAGCCCCTGTCACGGTCGAATCGAGAGCCGGGTCAACAACGCTGAACGAGACCGAGTTTGTCTTGGGGTAGTAACCGTCAGCGAATGCCCCGCAGTTTACGGTGAAAGTGCCGACTTTTGAAGGTACGGTGAATTTGAACGTTCCGTCACCGGTCTTGTCGCTTTGTGTCTTGGTCGTGTCTTTCGCTGAATCCCATGAGACTGTCCAGTAGTAACCTATGTCTTCGGCCGATCCTGTGCCCGGGTGAGTGATGCCGGTCGGGGTCAGGCTGAAAGATTCGCCCTTCCGCACGTAACTTGGCACGGACTGGAATGTCAGGGTTCCGTTGACATAGTCTTTAGTGGATGAACTGTCTTTATCCTTTTTGCAGGACGGAAGGGTGAACATCGCCACCGACAATCCTGTTAAAACAATGTTTCTTATCTTCATCTTTCTTGATTGAAAATACAAATATCGCATAAAAAACGCAAAAACGGTAGCCATTGAGCAAAAACTAGTCCAATGATGCCCGATAATTGAATCGAAATGCCTATAATTGCAATGATGAAAGCTATTGAGAGAATATTCAGAAGCACATCTGTGTGCTTTGCCGCTTTCCTGGCCGTGGCATCCTGTGGCGGGAAGGCCGATTATCAGGATTTGACGGGGTATGCCCAGGGTGGGATATATTCGGTGAAATTCAATCATGGCGGCGTCAAGGTCGGCATGATTGAAATAAAGATGTCGGTGGATTCCATACTGACATTGGTCGACACGACCTTGTCCGGCTATAACAAGGGGTCTCAACTCAGCCGTTACAACGCCGGGAAACCGGTTGTGCCGAACGAGATGTTCAAGGAGATATTCACCATCTCAAAGAAACTTTACGATGAGACCGGCGGGGCTTTGGACATGGCCTCGGGGCCGCTTTTCGATGCCTGGGGATTCGGATTCACCAATGACTCGCTGCCTTCAGCGGAGACTGTGGACAGCCTGAAACGAATCTGCGGAATGGACAAACTGGATGAGAATATGTCTCCATTGGTTCCGGGGCAACGCCCGAAACTCAACTTCAATGCTATCGCCCAGGGATATTCTTGCGACAAGATAGCCGAATATCTACACTCCATTGGGGTAACGGATATGCTCGTGAACATAGGAGAAATCTATTGCGAGGGTCTGAACCCGTCCGGAAAGCCGTGGAAAATCGGGGTTGACAGGCCTGTGGACGGAAATATGGAACTTGGCGGCCAAGGCCTCGTCGGAAAATGGCAGGGGGACGGAAGCGGATGCGGTGTGGTCACTTCAGGCAATTATCGTAAGTTTTACATCAAGGACGGACGGAAATATTCACATACCATAGATCCCCGTACGGGCTGTCCGGTTGACCATAACTTGCTCAGCGCGACGATTGTCGCTCCTGACGCCACAATGGCCGATGCATACGCTACATATTGTATGGTGATAGGGTTGGATGAGGCCAAGCGTTTCATTGAGTCTTTGGATGAATTGGAGGGATATCTTGTATATGATGATGGTGGATTGATGTCGGAATGGGCTTCTTCTGGCTTCAATCTTGTAAGGGATAGCCGATAGATTTTTTGAGAAATGATCAGACTGTTCAAAGATTCATCGTTTGTTATGGCCGCCATCACGGTGGCTGCCGGCTGCAGCACCATCAGCAGGACGGAAAAGCAGTTGGCCAAGGTTGATTCGTTTGATTCTCCGGACATCCCCGCGATAGGGGAGCGGCCTCCGCTCAGACCTCGTCAGGCCGGACTTGCATATTCCCCGAACACTCTGATCATCTATTATGACGAGGGCGTCGGCGATGGCCCGCTGAAGAAGGCTGCCGACAAGTATAATGCTGAAGTCGTTTATGACTACAGTATCATCTGTGCGCTGACAATCCGTATTCCTGACGGCAAGACCCTGGAGGAAGCCACCAAGTTTTTCAGAAAGGTCAAAGGTGTGGTGGAGGTCTCAAAGAACTCCAGTTATGTCATTGATTGAAAGGCTGTCTCCGACGGCGAAACCTCCTGATCCTGTACGTTTCAGTGAGTTAAGATGCGCTCCGGTGCCGAGCGCTTCTCCCAAGTCGCGAGCCAAGGCTCTGATGTAGGTCCCTTTGCTGCACGCCACGCGTATCTCGGCCAGAGGAAGACGCAGGGCGGAAGTGTCCACTACATTGATGTGCGGATTCGGCCTCAGCCCGTCATCCTGGACTTCGGCTTCCTTGCCATCCGGAAAAAACGACAGCAATTCCATTCCGTAAATATTTATGACCTGCTTGTTGAGAGTCTCCGCCACAGTATGGTCAAAATCAGTCATCACGTCAGTCTTCTCCTTGTGAGCCTCCCGGTATTGTTTTCTGGCCAGCTCGTAGGCTCGGACGCCATCGACAGACTTGGCTGAAAATAGAGGTGCTATCTGCTCCTGCTCGCCAAGAAACTTAGGCAACGTCCCGCGGATGGATTGCTCCGAGACCCCGTCAGTCGGATATTCCTGGTCGATTGCTTTCTCCAGATCATAGGAAGGGGTAGTGGCTCCGAACGAGATTCCGGCGACATATTCCTTCCCCTCCTTCTGAAGTGCCTCGGCCAGTTTGGTCGCCTTGCCTATGCAGACGAGCAGCACACCGGTCGCAAGCGGATCAAGCGTTCCGGCGTGGCCGACCTTAAGATTCTTCTTGTGGAAATGTCTGCAAGCCGCCCATTTTACTTTGCGGATGACATCCGCTGAGGTCCAACGGTAAGGCTTGTCGATGGGGATTATGATACCTTCCGGGTAATCCTCGATGCTCTCCGAGAGTCTGGAATTACCCGAAAGAAAGTTCTTGTCAACTATCAAAGCCTTTATTTCCAGGAGTTTGCCTTGTGTGATGCCTGCCACTTTTACTTGCATAGAGGAATCTTCTCGATGCGGCGCTCGTGGCGACCGCCTTCGAATTCGGTGTCAAGCCATTTGTTCACGATGGCGGTCACCATCCGGTAGGAGATGAAGCGTGCCGGCATCACAATCACGTTCGCCTTGTTGTGAGCCTTCGCAAGACGGGCGATCTCTGTCCCCCAGCAAAGGGCCGCGCGCACTTTCTGATGTTTGTTCAAAGTGATGGCCATGCCGTTTCCTGTGCCGCAGAACGCCACTCCAAGTTCGACATCCCCATTGTCGATGGCTGTGCCGAGTGGATGAGCGAAGTCGGAGTAGTCGCAGCTTTCCGCTGAATGTGTCCCATAATCAATGACCTCGTAACCCTTTTTCTTGAGCAGTTCCGCGATCTTTCCTTTGTACTCGAATCCAGCGTGGTCGCTGGCAACACCTATTTTCATGATATATGATCTTAAATTATTTTCTTTTTGCTGACTGTCGTGATGAACTCCTTTAGATAGAACGGCTCGAAATAAGCCACGTCCTCGAATCTCTTGGCATTCAAGGCGTCCAAAGCCGGATGCATCATCGATGCGGCTTTCGGGCAGCACTGGATGAAGCGGGCGTTCGGGCTGGTCAGGGTGTCCTTGCATTTGCCGGCTCCGTCACCGATGAAGAGCACCGGCCCTTCGCTGAGCTGTTCCTTGAATGAGTCCGGATCGATTATCCGGGCCACGGTCTGGGAAATCTGCTTCCCGTCGGGTGTGAATATTCCCGTGTAGACCTCCATTCTGCGGGCGTCGATCATCGGAATGATGAAGCGGCAGCCCTCCGGGAGCATATTACCGTCCAAAGCCTGCCAGACGAGGGTGTCGAGCGTGCCGACGGAGATCATCGGGATTCCGGCCCCGAAGCAGAGCCCTTTGGCTGTGGAGACTCCAACCCGCAATCCGGTGTAGGATCCCGGACCCTTGCTGACGGCCACGGCGTCGCAGTCCGAAACCTTCAGCCCTCTGTCGGAGAGCATCTCGCTGACGAACAATGCCGTCTTGGAAGCGTGCGCTCTTGGTTCGTCACTGATTCTTTCGCTGACAACCTTTCCGTCTTCCACAAGGGCTGTGGAGCAAAGGGAGGTTGAAGTCTCTATTAGGATGATTCTGTTCATTATTTATTGAATATCAATTCTTTCATGTATGGGAAGAAGGCATCGGCAAAGTCCTTGATCGGTGTGTAAAGCACGGAACCGCTGATTGTCTTCGAGCAATTGATGCCAAGTGCCGTGGTTACAGAATCGAAAAGGAGTATGAACAGGCCTATGGCGAGGATAACCTTCATGAGGGCGAACACCACACCGAGAAGTTTGTTCAGCCATCCCAGCATCACTATTTTCACAATGCCTTCCAGCATTTTCCCGGCCAGGGTGAGGGCTAAGAAGACGGCGAGCAGAATGAGTGTGAAAGCGATCGCCTGAAGCACGGTGGGGGAGACATCCATCACTGGCTCCAGCCATCCGACCACCACATTGGAGAAATGAAACGACATCCATGCGCCAAGCACAAGGGCCACAAGGGCGGCCGCCTGGGCGATGAATCCCTTGGACAGGCCACGGAATATGGCTGGCACACAGCAAAGAAGGATTATGATGTCTATAATATTCATTAATCACGTATTTGATAAAAAACACGGAAATCACTATCTTTGCAAACTTGAATGCATCTTAAGCGGACCAGTGTTTTTTAGGATGCAAAAATAGAAAGAAAATTATGACATTCAAAGAGTACAAAGGCCTTGATCTGGTTTCTGTCGGGAATGAGGTTCTCGACAGGTGGAAAAAGAATCACGCGTTCGAGAAATCCCTTGAGGTCAGGGAAGGGGCACCTGAGTTCATATTCTTCGAGGGCCCGCCTTCCGCCAACGGCAAGCCGGGAATCCATCACGTTATGGCGCGCTCCATCAAGGATGCGATCTGCCGCTTCAAGACCCAGTCCGGGTACAAGGTGAACCGCCGCGCCGGATGGGACACCCACGGACTTCCTGTGGAGATCGGTGTGGAGAAAAAGTTGGGCATACATAAAGACGACATCGGAACGAAGATTTCCGTTGAGGAATACAACAAGACCTGCCGCAGCGAGGTGATGAAGTACACTGCGGAATGGGTGAATATGACCGAGCGTGTCGGCTACTGGGTTGACATGAACGATCCGTACATCACCTACGACAACCGCTACATCGAGACTCTTTGGTACCTGTTGAAGAAGATTTATGACAAGGGGCTGCTCTACAAAGGGTACTCCATCCAGCCATATTCTCCGTCTGACGGCACTGGTTTGAGTTCTCACGAGCTCAACCAACCTGGCTGCTACAAGGATGTGACCGACACGACGGCCACCGTGCAGTTCGAGGTCATCAAGGACGGAAAGTCGCAGCCGCTCTTCGGGACGGAGGCTTTCCCGGTATATTTCCTCGCCTGGACCACAACCCCATGGACACTTCCTTCAAACACCGCGCTTTGCGTTGGGCCTAAGTATGAATATGTCCGTGTCCTTTCCTTCAACCCTTACACGGGCAAGGAGGCCATCTACGTGCTGGCCAAGGATCTGGTGGGCGCTTGGTTCAATCCAAAGGCCGCTGACATTCCTCTTGAGAACTACAAGCCGGGTGATAAACTCGTGCCTTATAAAGTGCTGGAAGGTTCGTTCAAAGGGGCGGATCTTGTCGGAATCCGTTACAAGCAGTTGATTCCTTGGTTCAAACCGGTAGAGGAGGGTGAGCCGTTCAGGGTGATCTCCGGGGACTATGTCACGACCGAGGACGGTACCGGAGTCGTTCATATCGCTCCTACTTTCGGAGCGGACGACAAGAAGGTCGCAGCCAATTTCGGCGTGCCGGGAATGATGGTTCTGGACAAGGACGGCAAGCGTCAGGCCCAAGTGGATCACGACGGGCGTTTCTACCCGATCGAGGATCTTGATCCTGAATATGTCCGCACGCACGTTGACCCTTCTTATAAGGAATATGCAGGCCGCTATGTGAAGAACGCTTTCGATGACTCTCTTCCGGCTGACGCTCCTACCCTTGACATCGATCTATGCATGATGATGAAGATGGACGGCAGGGCATTCAGAATCCAGAAGCAGACCCACAGCTATCCTCACAGCTGGAGAACCGACAAGCCTGTCCTTTATTATCCTCTTGACGCTTGGTTCATCAAGACCACGGCGGTCAAAGACGAGATGGTGGCGCTGAACAAGACCATCACCTGGAAGCCTGAATCCACGGGTACAGGACGTTTCGGCCAATGGCTTGAGAACATTCAGGACTGGAATCTGAGCCGCAGCCGCTTCTGGGGAACTCCGCTCCCGATCTGGCGCACCGAGGACGGCAAGGAAGAGATCTGCATCGGCACCATCGCACAGTTATACGCTGAGATCGACAAAGCGGTCGAGACTGGATTCATGACGGGCAATCCGTTCAGGGACAATGGTTTCGACTCTAAGGACATGAGCAAGGAGAATTACGATAAGATCGATCTCCACAGACCTTATGTCGATAACATATTCCTTGTCAGCCCTTCCGGCAAGAAGATGACCCGCGAGACCGACCTTATCGATGTCTGGTTCGATTCCGGTGCGATGCCTTATGCTCAGGAAGGCCTCCGTGGCCTGAACTCTCCGAAGTTCGGCTGCACGGCTGACTTCATCGCCGAGGGCGTTGACCAGACCAGAGGCTGGTTCTACACGCTTCACGCCATCCACACGATGATCAGCGGAACTCCGGCCTACAAGACAGTGATTTCCAACGGTTTGGTTCTGGACAAGAACGGCAACAAGATGAGCAAGCGTCTTGGCAACGCCGTGGATCCGTTCGAGGAACTGGACAAGTACGGGGCCGATGCGCTCAGGTGGTATATGCTGACAAACGCCCAGCCTTGGGACAACCTCAAGTTCGACGAGGCCGGTGTCGATGAGGTACGCAGGAAATTCTTCGGAACGCTTTACAACACATATTCGTTCTTCGCCCTCTACGCCAATGTCGATGGCTTTGACCCGAAGGCCGCGAAGGTGGAATATTCAAAGAGACCGGAGATTGACCGTTGGATTATCTCATTGCTCAACACATTGAAAAAGAGGGTGGTGGCTGCTTATGAGGATTATGACATCACAACCGCCGGCCGTCTGATTCAGGACTTTGTCTGCGATGACCTCAGCAACTGGTACGTCCGCCTGAACAGGAAACGTTTCTGGGGAGGTAAGATGGATGAGGACAAGCTTGCGGCTTACCAGACTCTTTACGAGGTGCTTGTGGATGTTGCTGTGCTTTCTGCTCCTATCGCTCCGTTCTATATGGATAGGCTCTATCTGGATCTTGTTCCGGACGGAGTGGAGTCGGTTCACTATGTGAATATGCCGGCTTTCGACGAGTCTGTCATCGACACGGATCTGGAGGAGAGAATGAATCTGGCCCAGAAGGCGACCTCGATGGTGCTGGCGCTTCGCCGCAAGGTTTCCATCAAGGTCCGCCAACCGCTCCAGAAGCTTATCATCCCGGTGATCTCCGCCAAGGTCAAGGAACAGTTGGAGCAGGTTAAGTCCATAATCCTTAATGAGGTGAATGTCAAGGAGGCGGAGTTCATCTCGGACACCACCGGCATCATAACGAAGAAGATAAAGCCGAACTTCAAGACTCTCGGCAAGGTCTATGGCAAGCAGATGAAGGAGATCG
>ERZ808277.135-NODE-135-length-35730-cov-5.159944_pt1 | contig 35730 bp, 31 predicted proteins | sample MGYA00521240_ERZ808277 | MGnify/ENA primary metagenome ERZ808277 (study PRJEB31516, sample SAMN03275599) | gut metagenome | biome: mammalia-associated habitat; material: feces | host: Papio cynocephalus | place: Kenya | collected 2012-07-17 ... | reverse complement strand
GTATTTTCGCTGGGAGGTGCTCCTCCGGATCGAAAAGCATTCCGGTGCAGATGCAATACTTTCTGTCGGTGCGTTTGAGCACATCCACATTGATGCATCCCTCACAACCTTTCCAGAACGCCTCATCGCTCGTGAGCTCGGCGAAAGTCACAGGCTTGTAACCAAGTTGGGTGTTCATCGTCATCACGGCCGCCCCGCTGGTGAGACTGAATATCTTCGCGTGAGGCCACCGTGTACGAGCCAGCGAGAAGGTCAGGTCCTTGATTCTCTTGGCAAGTCCTAAGCCCCTGAAGTCAGGATGCACAATCAGTCCGGAAGTCGTCACGTACTGCTTGTGCTCCCATGTCTCTATGTAACTGAACCCGGCGAACCTCTCACCTTGGAGGGCGATTACAGCCTTGGCCTCCTTGATTTTCTGTGCCACATACTCAGGCTTTCTTTTCGCTATGCCCGTTCCACGGACCTTGGCCGCATCCTCTATTGTCTTAAGAATCTCATCGACATAAATGAGGTGCTTGTCCGAAGCGACCTCAACAGTCAATTCGTCCTGCGTCATCTTTAGTATAGTTCGTTTTTAATCCTTTAATTAACTCTTTTGCCGTCAATGCCTTTGAATATCCCGGCAAGTGATTCGGCCACAGAGGCGTGTGTCACCCCCTCTCTCAGCACCATCAGAATCGTGTCATCGCCGGCCAAGGTTCCCATAACCTCCGGAAGATGGCCGTCGTCGATGATGGAGGCAATCATGCCGGCGTGCCCGGGTCTTGTCTTGATCACCGCCATCGAGCCTGAGAACTCCAGACTGTCGATGCTGTCGGAAGTCATGGACGATTCACGAAGCGAAACACGCAGCATTCCAGGCTGGGGAAGACTGTAACGGTAACCGTTGCCATCGTGTATCTTGGTGATTCTCAATTCTCTGATATCTCTGGACAAAGTCGCCTGAGCCACACACAAGCCACGCTGTTCGAGCAATGTGGAAAGTTCTTCCTGATTCGCGACCTTGTTGTCTTTTATGACCTCTCTGATTATTCTCTGCCTTTCAAGTTTGCCTTTCATTGTAAAAGCATATTTATTCAAAACACTCCGCAAATATATGCATAATATTTCAATATCGGGTTATCTTTTCCGAATAATTTTCACAATGGGGCAAAAAAAAGGCATCATCGTTCACGGAAAGACTGCCTTGAACGGTTCCTCCTGAACCGCCCTTTTCCATTTTCTTTATCAATCAGATTCAGATGTCAGATCCAAAACGGTCTCTTATTTGAAGTTTTTTTGTAATTTTGGGAAGTATGATGCCTTCGGGCGTAAAACGGACTTTGCTATGGACACGATTCATCAGAGATTTCCCCAATATGATGAGGCCGGACAAGCTCTCATCGACAAGGCTTATGCGATTGCGTCGGCGGCTCTGGCCGACGAGACCCGCGGCAACGGGCATCCATTCATCGAGCATCCGATCAACGTGGCGCTGATTGCAGCGGACGAGATCGGTCTGCCGGCGGACTGCGTGGCGGCGGTGTTCCTTCATGAAGCAACCAGAAAACATCCGGAGATAGATTTGAAATCATGCGAATTTCCGGAAGATGTGTACAAGATGGTGGAGGGGCTGAACAAAATCGCCACAATCAAACCTAAGGACACAAGGCTGGAGGCCGAGAGTTACAAGAAACTGATCGTGCAATACTCGACCGACCCGAGGGTGACCGTGCTCAAGATTGCCGACAGGCTGGAGGTGATGAGGCATCTGGAGATGTTCCCGAAAGCCTCCAGAGAGAAGAAGATTCTGGAGACCCTGATGCTGTACATTCCTCTGGCACACCAGCTTGGACTCTATAACATAAAGAGCGAGATGGAAGACATCTACTTCCGTTTCGCCGAACCGGAACAGTACCGTGCCATCACCAACAAGCTGAAGGCCACGGAAAGAGACCGCATCCGACTGACCGAGGAGTTCATCGAGCCTCTCAAGAAAACGTTGTCGGACGCCGGGATTCACTATAAGTTGAAGATAAGGACCAAGACGGCATATTCAATATGGCGCAAGATGCAGAAACAGAAGGTTCCGTTCGAGGGAGTCTATGATGTCTTCGCCATCAGGTTCATCATCGACTGCGAACCGGATGCAAAGAAGGAAAAAGACATCTGCTGGCAGGTATATTCATACGTGACAGAGGAATATGAGGCCGACACCAAACGACTGCGCGACTGGGTGACGAACCCTAAGCCGAACGGCTACGAGTCCCTGCACATCACGGTCAAGAACAAGAGCGGGGCCTACATCGAGGTTCAGATCAGGACAAAGAGAATGGACGACGAGGCCGAGAACGGACAGGCGTCGCACTGGTCATACAAAGGCATCAAGCACGAGGCGCAGCTGGACAAATGGCTGACTTCCGTACGCTATGCCCTTGAGCATCCGCACGAAGGCAGTCCGGACGAACTTCCGCAGCCACCTTCCAAGGAAATATTCGTGTTCACTCCGTCCGGAGAACTGAGAATCCTGCCGGCCGGAGCCACTGTGCTGGACTTCGCCTTTAATATTCATTCAGGACTCGGGGTGCGGTGCGCCGGTGGCCGCATCAACGGCAAGGCGGTGTCAATCAGGGAAAAACTCAAGACGGGAGATGTGGTGGACATCATGTCCGGCAAGAACCAGAAGCCATCCTCCGACTGGCTGAACTTCGTCGTGACCTCGAAGGCGCGCAACCGCATCAAGCAGGAACTCAATGAAGAGGAATATAAGAAAGCCGCGCAGGGCAAGGAACTTCTGGGTCGAAGGCTGAAGAACTGGAAGATGGAACTTCCCGACGACGTTGTGGCCGAATTGTTGAAAAGGCTTAAATACAACACACTCAATTCATTCTATGCGGCGATCGCTGACGGAGAGGTCGATGTGAACGATGTGAAGAACTACATCCTTGACAGGGACAGAATCGCGGCCGAGGCCATAGAGGCGGCAAGAGAGGCTGAGGCGGAAAGAATCGAGACCAGAACTTCCGAATGGGGCAACAGGCATTCTTCGGATGACATTCTGGTACTGAACGCTCGGGATCTCAAGGGGTTGGACTACAAGATGTCCAAGTGTTGCCATCCCGTTTTCGGGGATGATGTGTTCGGGTTTGTGACAAGGACAGAAGGCATAAAAATCCACAGGATCTCCTGCCCGAACGCAGCGCGTCTGATCAGCGCCTATCCTTACAGAATCCAGAAGGTGAAGTGGGCGGACTCCCCTGCCGGAGGAAGTTTCCAGAGTTCGCTGAAGATTGTGGCCGACATGGAGTCATCGGTCATCGGACAGATCACCGAGATCGTGAACACTTTCAAGGCGTCCCTCAGGACATTCAACGTCAATGAAAACCGCAGGAGCGGCACCTATGAGATCACGATGAGGATCTCTGTGCCGTCCAACATGGAGCTTGACAAGGTTATATCCCAGATCAAGACCCTCAAGCACGTTACTAAAGTCAACAGGGTTTAATCCTTCCAGACCTTCAAATATTCCTGCAGAGCCCACATCTCGTCACGGTAGCGGGCTGCCTCGCTGAAATCCAGGTCGGCGGCGGACTTCTCCATCCTGCGCTTGTCCTCAGCGATGGTCTTCTGGATCTGCTCCCGGCTCATCGAGCGGATCACCGGATCCTGAAGCACGGCGGCCAGATCAGCCTTGACGAATCCGTCCACATAGGCCGTGTTCCCTTCCCTCTTGGAATCATGTCCAAGCCCGACGGAAACCGTACCTCGGCCAAGATCGCTCGGATTAGGAATATATGTCGGATTGGAAACCGAATCAGCAGCGCTGACCCTTCCGCTCGGCCCGTTCTTGACACGAGGGTTGACAGCCTTCTCCGGCTCGCCATAGAGTTCTGACACGAGAACATTCCTTTTCACCTCAACCTGTTTAGGGGTGATGTGGTGGAGTTTGTTATATTCAATCTGCTTTGTGCGGCGCCTGTTGGTCTCGCGGATGGTCTGCTCCATCGACTCGGTGACGGTGTCAGCGTACATTATCACCAGGCCGTTGACATTTCTGGCGGCTCTGCCGGCTGTTTGGGTCAATGCCCTTCCGGAACGAAGGAAGCCCTCCTTGTCAGCGTCCAGAATGGCCACCAACGACACAGTAGGAATATCCAATCCCTCACGCAGAAGGTTCACTCCGACCAGCACATCGAAGAGTCCGTTCTTGAAATCCTCGATGATCTCCACACGCTCACCGGTGTCCACATCGGAGTGGATGTAGCGCACACGGATGTCTATCTTGTCCAGATAGTCGGTCAGTTCCTCGGCCATCCTCTTGGTCAGGGTCGTAACGAGAACCCTCTCGTCCTTCTCTGCCCTCTTGCGGATCTCCTCGACAAGATCATCAACCTGATTCTTTGTAGGGCGGACCTCGATCGGAGGATCCAGCAGACCGGTAGGCCGCACAACCTGCTCTACCACAAGGCCGTTGGAGCGTTCCAGCTCGTAGTCCGACGGAGTGGCGCTGACATAGACCTTCTGGTCGGTGATCTCGTTGAACTCGTCGAATGTCAGAGGACGGTTGTCTGAAGCGGCCGGAAGGCGGAATCCATATTCAATGAGAACAGACTTGCGGGCATGGTCACCGCCGTACATCGCCCTGATCTGAGGAATCGTGACGTGGCTCTCGTCAATGAAAGTGATGAAGTCCTTCGGGAAGTAGTCTATGAGACAGAACGGTCTCTGGCCGGGCTGGCGGCCGTCCAGATAGCGGGAATAGTTCTCGATTCCAGGGCAGTATCCCATCTCCTTCATCATCTCAAGATCGTTTTCCACTCTCTGTTGTAATCTTTTGGCCTCCAATCCTTTGCCGATTTCATTGAAATAATCGACCTGCTTCTTGAGATCATCCTGAATCATGCTCACGGCCTTGATGCTGCGCTCTCTTGTGGTCACGAAGTTGGTGGCTGGAAAAATCGGCACCTCGTCCAGAGACTCGATGTGCGCTCCGGTCAGCGGATCAATCAGCGAGAGCGAATCGATCTCGTCACCGAAGAACTCGATCCTCACAGCCTCGTCAGACCCACCGAGAAAGACATCGACCGTGTCGCCCCTGACCCTGAAAGTACCCCTTTTGAAATCTACCTCAGTGCGGCTGTAGTTGGCGTCAACCAGATGGTAAAGGAGTCTTGTCAGACTGCGCTGTTCACCTTTCTTGACGACAACAGACTGTGCGTGAAAGTCCTCCGGGTTACCTATGCCATAGAGACATGACACACTGGAGACCACAATCACGTCCCGCCTTCCTGACATCAAAGCCGAGGCGGCGCTGAGACGCAGCTTGTCGATCTGGTCATTGATGCTCAGATCCTTCTCGATGTAAGTGTCGGTTGTCGGAAGATAGGCTTCCGGCTGATAATAGTCATAGTAAGAGACAAAATATTCAACAGCGTTGGACGGGAAGAAACTCTTGAACTCCCCGTAAAGCTGCGCCGCCAACGTCTTGTTGTGGCTGAGAATCAGCGCCGGCCGCTGGAGTCTCTCGATGACATTCGCCATGGTGAATGTCTTTCCGGACCCGGTCACTCCCAGCAGAGTCACATCCCCCACGCCCTGGCTCAGAGCGTCACAAAGTCCCTCTATCGCCCCCGGTTGATCTCCTGACGGCTTATAGGGTGATTCCAAACGAAACTTCATAAAAATTCACTGTCACTATATCGTCGCAAAGTTAAGCCATACCGATCAGAAATCCAATCCGCTCACAATGATTTCCGCCGGACGCTTCAAATGAATATATCGAATACTTGGCGTGATGGAAAGTTTTGCTTCAAGAATTGGCAACGGACATCATTATTGGCTATATTTGCATCCATATTAACAATGTGTATATGGTGAACAAACTTTGGGACAAAGGATTTAAGGAGGACGAGAGGATTGACGCTTTCACGGTGGGCAACGACCGTGAGCTTGACCATGAACTCGCTCCGTACGACATAATGGGCACTATGGCCCACATCACGATGCTGGAGAGTGTCGGGCTTCTTTCAAAGGAAGATCTGGACAAACTGCTGCCGGCGCTCAAGGAATTATATTCATCCGCCCACAATGGAGAGCTTTACGTCGAGGATGACGTGGAGGACATCCACTCTCAGATCGAGCTGATGCTGACGCGGAAGCTCGGGGATGTCGGGAAGAAGGTGCACACAGGGCGTTCCCGCAACGATCAGGTTCTGGTGGATCTGAAACTCTATGCCCGCGCCGAGATCGAGAAGACAGTACACAAGGTGGAATCGTTGTTCAAAACGCTTCAGGAAGCCAGCGAGAAGTACAAGGATGTGCTGATTCCTGGCTACACCCATCTGCAGGTGGCCATGCCGTCTTCCTTCGGGCTATGGTTCGGAGCCTACGCCGAGAGCCTTTGCGATGACCTCAGCATGATGAAGGCCGCTTGGGAAGTCGTCAACCTTAACCCGCTCGGCTCCGCCGCCGGCTATGGCTCGTCCGCTCCGCTGAACAGGACTCTGACCACAGAACTTCTTGGTTTTGAAGACTTGGACTACAACTCAGTCTATGCGCAGATGACAAGAGGGAAAATGGAGCGAGCCGTAGCGTTCGCATATTCTTCAATCGCGGAGACAGTCGGACGGCTCGCGATGGACGGCTGTCTTTTCTCCAGCCAGAATTTCGGGTTCATCCATCTGCCGGATGCGCTGACGACCGGATCCAGCATCATGCCGCACAAGAAGAACCCGGACGTGTTCGAACTCGTGAGGGCTCACTGCAACAAGCTACAGGGCGTGCCGAACACCATCCGCCTCATCACCGGAAACCTGCCGAGCGGCTATTTCCGGGACATGCAGATCCTCAAGGAAGTGTTCTTCCCGATCTTCAAGGAAATGAATGACTGCCTCGACATTGTTGAATATGCCGTCCGCGGAATGGAGGTCGTCACAGATGCGATGAGCGATCGTAAGTACCGTCTTGCGTTCAGCGTGGAGGAGGTCAACCATCTGGTAGAGAACGGAGTGCCGTTCAGAGACGCCTACCGGCAGGTAGCAGAGGCAATCAGAAAAGGTACATTTGAATATCACGGCGAGCTTCACCACACTCACGAAGGTTCCATAGGAAACCTCTGCAACGACCGCATCGCCGCCAAGATGTCACGGATCATCTCCGGCTTCGGTTTCGGAAAGGTTCATGATGCGGTTTCCTCCCTCACCGGCGTCGGAGACTCCATCTGAAACTTGCCATATTGCGTAATCAGCAACAGGCACATCATCAATTAATTACGAATAGTTACCAGTCATTATCCGACTGGCAACTATTCGTAAATTATCAAATATCAAATATTTACATTCCACACCTATTTCAATGAGAATCTGGCTCCGAATGTCAGCATGAAGTCCAAAGGACGATCATTGTAGATGGTCTGGACATCAGACTTGTCATCGAAATGATAACTAAGACCAGGCTCAACGTAAAGGCCGATGTTCTTGGTCAGGTTCGCCTGAAGACCTGCGGACGCGTTCAAGGACCAGAGCAATGGTTTGACATTCAAACTTTTTCTGGTGCCGTCACCCTGCTTGACTCCGGCCAAGGTCTCCGTTGTCACAGATTTGCCGGAAATGCATTTCTCGGCCATTCCTCCGCCACCAAGATAGAACGAAAACCATCTGGTGTCCACAAGAGAGGCCGTGATGTTCAACGGAATCCCGATATATCTCAAAGTCTGGTCCGTCTCGGTTACAGTGCGCCCGGCCTCTGTGGTGAAGGTGCTGCGCAGTGTGGTCATCATGGCTCCGGTCTCAAGGCCGAAGGTGCCGCTGATCGGGAAATTGACAGTAAGCGCCATCCTGACCGGACGGCTGTGGTGCGAGTCGGAAGTCACAGTGGATCCGCTTTTAAGTTCCATTGGAGCCATTCCTCTGGTCTGAATCACACCTCCATTCCCGACATAGTTGTTCGAATCGTCAATCAAACCGTTCGTCGATGCAGGTGCCGAGCCACGATAAAACATCTGGAGATCGTACGAGCGTTCATCACTGACATCCATGGAGCCGCCGGAAAGGGACACATCCAACGCTGCCTTTCCGCGTCTGGAAGTACGGGTGTCAGTGGCTGAGATATAGTCCGACCAATCCTCGCCGTCATGATCCGTCGAAACGAAGCCCGATTTTTTCTCCGAGATCTCTTCCGGCTTCACCTCTATCTGGCTTTCTTCCGGCAATTGGCCCTGTGGTCCGGCTTGGCTCACTTCCTCCAGAATCGTCTCTTCCGAAGCAAAAGACTGAGTCCCCTCCACTCCTGTCTCATGGGCAGAAACATCCGACTCAAGATCCGGTTCTGGTTTATTCCCGAAAGGACGAGCCTTGGCCTGACGTTTCGGGACAGGCCTTGAGTCTGCCAACAGGGTTTCAGCCTCCGGTTTGCTGACAATTTCCACAGAAGAGTCCCGGCCTCCGTCATTGTTGACTGAAGAAGGTTTGCCGGAGGCCAGGGTCTCCTGTGACACATCATCTGGCTTCTCCCCAAGCGATTCCGAAAGACGGAGCCCGGCGAACACGCCCAAAGCCACCACCGCGGCGGCAGCGACGGAACGCCACAGGATCGGCACCGAGATCACCCGATGTCTTTTCTCAGGGAAGACAGAAGACTCGATGTCCTCCCACAGTCCTTCCGGTGCGGGCTCCTCATAGTCTTTCATCTTATTTTGCAGGCCTTTCAGCCAATCTTTATCTTCCATCATGTCGTCTCCGTTCTTTTCTTATATTCATTGATCTGCTTTGCCAGTATCGCCCTGGCCCTGTGGAGCTGCGAGGCTGAGGTGCTCTCCGTGATTCCGAGCAACGCCGCGATCTCCTTGTGGCTTTTCTCTTCGAAGGCATAAAGGTTGAGAACCGTCCTGTAGCCTTCCGGCAGAGCCTGAATCATTTTCTGGATCACGTCAGGCGGGATGCCTCCAACATCAGGCTCCTCTTCCTCCTCCTTGTCCGGCAGATCCCACTTGTATTCCACCGTGTCCGACCGCTTCCGTTTGCGGATAAGTTTCAGAGCCTCATTGACAGAAATCTGTCTCATCCACGCCTTCAACGAGCCTTCGCCTCGGTAGTCGAATTTGTCCAAAGACGAGAAAATCTTCACGAAACTGTCCTGAAGGACATCACGAAGGTCTCCGCCGTCCGGCAGATAACGGGAACAGGTGGCCGCAAGGTATCTGGAGTAGCAGTCATAAATCTGCCGCATCGCAGCCCGGTCACCTTTCCTTGCCTGATCGACAAGAGTCTTTTCTATGTCTCCAGACAGTGTTCCCATCTATCGGCGAGACTGTTATTTCTCTGGCAGAGAGAATCTGGAGTAATACTTCACCTTAGCGGTCTTGTCGCCATCGTAATCCTTCCAATGCAGTGTCAGTTCCTGCCCGTCCTTGACATCCTTGAGAAGATCGTCAATCTTGAAGGCGATGACACCTTCTGCCGGAGCGCCGTAACCATCATCGCCATTGTTGTCATGCCTCAAATAAAGGTCATGGGTCTCATGGTCAACAGCAAGATCAATGGTGTGCACAATCCTGTCGCCCTGTCCGACCCAAATGGCGAAATGAAGGGTAAGGTAACCATCCTCGCAGCACGTGATCCAATCATTGTACAAGGCGATTGTCACATTGTTTTTCTTGCCGTACTCGTCATCGTAAACGACAGCGTTCTTTGTACGCACGGAATCCAGCCATTCAACCTTGATTTTCTTTGTGAACATACTGCTTGCCTCTTGATCCTCGGAATACCGAAGCAATGCCCTGACCTCACGTTTGTAAGGATTGACCCACCCCTTAGGCTCAAGGGTAGTCTTCTCATCCAGTTGGAAATAGGTCACACCAGAGTCGGTTGTCTTTATGGTCACAAGCGCGTTAGGACCCGGGTAAACATAAGTGCCGTCATCCATCTTTGAGCATGATGTCAAAGACATGGTCAAGGCAGACACAACGGCCAAAACGGCCAATGCGATTTTGAAATTTTTCATCTGTTTCATATGCTTTTGTTTATTTTTTCCAGTCAACTAAATCCATACCACCCGAATTCTTGCGTAAAAATGCGAAAAAAAATTTAACTTGCGTTCCATTTGGCAAGCGGAAAAATAAGTTGCCGCAGATGGCGCAAGTTATTTTTTAACGGACGCTTGTGAAAAGGAATATAAACGGACTTATTCAGATGAAGAAAATTACCATGTTCAGGGTGGGAATATCCCTGATTCCGATCCTGATTCTTGTGACGCTGCTGGCATTGAACATCAGCATATTCGGCAGCGACGCGATACTCGGGGCGAGCCAGGTCGCGCTGCTATTCTCCGCCGGAGTCGCCATCTGGCTGGCGATGTGGCTGTTCAAGGTTCCGTGGCAGGATTTTGAGGAGGCGATCAAAAGCAACATAGGAGACGTTACGACGGCGATTGTCATTCTTTTCCTGATCGGAGCGATTTCCGGGACGTGGACGATGAGCGGAATCGTGCCGACTTTCATCTACTATGGGGTCAAGATAATCAGCCCAAAGGTGTTCCTGCTCACCGCCTGTGTGATCTGCGCGCTGGTCTCGGTGATGATAGGAAGTTCGTGGACAACCATCGCCACGATCGGCGTGGCCCTTCTCGGCATCGGAAAGGCATTGGGATTCAGTGACGGAATGATTGCCGGAGCGATCATCTCAGGCGCCTATTTCGGGGACAAAATCTCACCTCTCTCTGACACCACCGTGCTGGCCTCATCCATGAGCAAGGTTCCGATGTTCGAGCACATCCGCTACCTGATGTACACCACGGTTCCGTCAATCGTGATAACACTCGTCATATTCACGATTCTCGGATTCTTCCACTCCGGGAGCGACGCCTCGATGGTCAATGAATATACATCTGTCCTCAACTCGAAATTCAACATCACACCATGGCTGCTGATTGTTCCGGCTTTGACAGCGGTGATGATTGCGCGCAGGATGCCAGCTCTCATCGTGCTGGCTCTGTCCACGGTCACAGCAGCCATCGCGGCGGTCATATTCCAGCCGGACATAATCCGTGAAATCGGGACATCAGTCGCCGGAGATGGATCCAACGCCAAAATCCTGTTCACAGGAACGATAGAATCCATCTACAACTCCGTCTCCGTGGAGACCGGAAATCCGGAAGTGAACCAGCTCGTGTCATCGAAAGGAATGCTCGGAATGCTGAACACCGTCTACCTCATAATCTGTGCGATGTGTTTCGGAGCGGCAATGAAGGCCAGCGGTATGCTGCACCACCTTGCCTCGATGATTCTGCCTCTTACAAAACGCAGGACAAGCCTCGTGACCTCTACAGTGGTGACCGGAACCGCTCTGAACGGGATAGTCTCGGACCAGTACCTCGCCATCATCCTGACTTCCAGCCTGTTCAAGGATGTCTATGAGAAAGAGGGTTATGAGAACAGGCTCTTGAGCCGCTCCGTTGAGGATTCCGCCACTGTCACATCACCTTTGTTCCCATGGAGCAGCTGCGGAATGACACAGGCCACAATCCTCAGTGTGCCGACCCTGGTTTACCTGCCATATTGCTTTTTCAACCTGATCAGCCCGCTGATGAGCATTACCGTGGCTGCCATAGGCTACAAGATATTCAAAAAAGGCAATTAGGTTGCCTTTTTGTCCAAAACTGAGTATTTTTGAACAAATTCATCGCGCGAAATGGACAAGTTCAGAAAAATAAACAACTTCGACATCCAACTGCTCAACGGTTTCCCGGGGTTGACTGTCTACGACAACCAGTTATTTCTGAATGACAGCATTGACTATAAGTGGGCGACGATATTCAGGATGTTTCCTACACTGCCGGCAAAGGTTCGGTTCACGGTTATCCTAATGTGCGTAGGCGGGGAAGGCCACGCGCGTATCTCTGGCAACAAGTATTTGGTAAAGGAGAATGATGTGATCATGGTAAGTCTCGGCAACATCATAGAGACGGTTGAAGTCAGCGATGACTTCAAGGCCATCTCTGTGGCGATCCTTCCGGAAAGCAGCCTTATGAGTTTCACCTACAGCAGCGCAAGATTCCTCAGAGACTCCCTGTACGATCCCAAAGTGCTGCGTCTGAGCCCCCAGGAAGGCCAACGAATGGTATCCTTCTTCTCTACGGTGAAGAATATAATCGTGCAGGAAAGCGATATGTTCAAATTGGAAGCCCTCCAAGGAGCTTATATCATGCTTGCCAGTTATCTCTCCTCCCGCCTCGCCCTCCAGAAAAAACACGTGGCCGAGCACAAAGTGACAAAGTGGAGGAGTAACGAGCTTCTGCGCCGTTTTCTGACAGAACTGAGCCAGAACTACACATTCGAGAGGAGCGTGCAGTTCTATGCCCAGAAACTTTTCATTTCCCCTAAGTACTTCGCACAGATGATTTACAAGGAGTCAGGGAAACATGCGAAAGACTGGATCCGCGACTTTGTCATCAAGGACGCCAAGACAATGCTCAAGAGCGGCAATTACACCGTCCAGGAAGTCAGCGAGACCTTGCATTTCGCGAACCAGTCTTTTTTCGGGAAATATTTCAAGGAAGCGGTAGGATGCTCCCCGATGGCATACAAGGAACGTGTTATTTCTGATTCTTCAGAAGGTCACGGATCTCCTCAAGAAGAACCACATCATCAGGCTTAGGAGCCGGTGCTGCGGGAGCGGCAGGAGCCTCTTCCTTCTTTCTCTGCAACTTAGCCAATCCCTTGATGGCAAGGAATATACTGAATGCGATGATCAGGAAGTTGACAGTTTCCTGAATGAAATTGCCATAATTGAGGGTCACGGCCGGCTTCACGACCTCTGCCCCGTCCATCACAGCCTTGTGGAGGACAATCTTAAGGTTTGTGAAATCAAAGCCGCCGATGAGCACACCGACGCACGGCATGATGATGTCGTTGACCAATGAGGTGACAATCTTGCCGAAAGCGCCGCCGACAACAACACCGACAGCCAGATCGACCACATTGCCCTTCATCGCAAAGTCCTTGAATTCGGACCAGAATTTACTCTTTGCCATATTAATCAGTTGTTTTAAGTGTGTTTCTTACAAAATCATCCGCCTCGGCCAAGGTATCGAACTTGCCGACATCGATAAGGTGCAGCTCTGCAGGCATCACCCCATAGATCGGGTGCTTGGCACATTCCTGAATATAGAAATCCGTGATCGAGAAACGGTCTCCCCAACCGTCCTCATCGAAAGCATCGAATATTCCGTCAGAGATGAAGTGAATGCCCGCAAAGGCATATTTCCTGAACTTGGACGGATCAATGTCACCGTAAGGACTCCTCACCTCGCCTGTCGCTATGTTCGTCCAACCGACAAGCCTCATCTCATCATCAAAGAGGAAATATCTCTGTGTCTGACGGTCGCTGACAAGAATGTTCGAGAGAGCGTCCGGTCTTGCCTGTGAGATGAACCAGTTCACATCCAAATCAGAAAGGATGTCCACATTGTGGATCAGGAACGGACTTCCTTCCAGCAGCGGGCGCGCGAATCTGATTCCGCCACCGGTCTCGCGCAGGAAATCTCTCTCGTCCGAGAATCTGACATTCACTCCGAAATCATTCTGCTCGTGAGTGTAACCTATGATGGAATCCGGGAAATGATGGACATTTATGACAAAATCCGAGATTCCGGCGGACTTGAGTTTGGACACGACACGATACAGAAGAGGTTTTCCGTCAATCGGAACCAAAGCCTTGGGCAACGTGTCTGTGATCGGCCTGAGCCTCGTTCCAAGCCCCGCCGCGAAAATCATCGCCTTCATCTACAATATCTTCTCTATGTCCAACTCTCTGTGCGAAACCGTTATCTTGATGTCGAACCTGTCGGCCAGATGCTGCGCCAGATGCTCGGCGCAATAGACCGAACGGTGCTGTCCGCCTGTGCACCCGAAGCAAACCTGCAAGTGAGTGAACTTTCTCTCTATGAAACACTTGACGTGATTATCAACAAGATCATAGACATTGTTCAGGAATTTTGTCACCCCTCCATCGTCCTCAAGAAACTTGATGACCTCCTTGTCCAGACCGGTGAACTGACGGTAATGCTCGTACTTGCCCGGGTTGTTGATCGCACGGCAATCAAAGACATAGCCTCCACCGTTACCCGTCGTGTCAACCGGGATGCCTTTCTTATAGGCGAAACTGAACACCCTCACTTCCAGACGTTTGTCTTCAGCGATATTGTTAAACTGCGACATTGTCGTCAATTTTGTCAGGATTTCGTTCAGGTAAGGATAGTCCTCGAACGGTTTCTGCAGAAGACGGCGCAGGTTGCTCAGTGCGTACGGAACACTGGCAAGGAAATGCGGTTTCTTCTCGAAATATCCCCTGAAACCATAGGCGCCAAGAACCTGAAGGGTCCTGAAAAGGACAAACAGGCGAAGTCTTTCGTTGAAATGCTCCTCATCGACCTCCGTGTAGCCCTTCAATGCCCTGAGATAAGTCTGGATCATCTCCTTGCGAAGATTCTCAGGGTATCGTGACTTAGCCTGCCAGATGAAGGAAGCCACATCGTAGTAGATGGGTCCCCTGCGGCCGCCTTGGAAATCTATAAAGTACGGTTCTCCGTCCTTCATCATCACATTACGGGCCTGGAAATCCCGGTACATGAACGTGTCGCCCATGTCCTGCATCAGATCAACCTTGAGCCTCTCAAAATCGTCCTGAAGCCTGACCTCATTGAATTCCAAGCCTGTAGCTTTCAGAAAGCAATACTTGAAATAGTTCAGATCAAATAGAATCATCCTCTCGTTGAACTCCGGCTCGGGATAGCAGACCGACCAATCCAGCCCCTCGGCCCCCTTGAACTGAAGCTTTGGCAGCATCTCCATCGCACGGCACAGGAGACGGCATTCGTAGGAACTATATTCACCGCTCTCGCGCCCTTGGGTGACTACCTTGTAAAGCTGGTCATCCCCGAGATCCTCCTGAATGTAGCGCATTCCGTCCTCACTGACCGCAAGCACCTTAGGCACTTTGATCCCTTTACTGAGGAAATGAGCGCTGAGGCTGACGAACGCGTTGTTCTCTTCGTGGTTCGTCCCTATGACACCTATAATGGATATATTTCCGCCCCTTAGACGGAAATATCTCCTGTTGCTTCCGGAGGAGTTCAGTTCCTCCGTGTCACTGACCTTCTGACCTGTATAACTTTCAAATAAGTTCCTGAGTTTGTCCATTAATGTCTGATTTGTTAATAGAGACTGTTGTAGGAAGCAGTTCTGTTTGAGTAATAATTGTATTGGTTGGCCAATTTGCCGTACATCTGTCCGAGAACCTCAAGGTAAGGCTTGCCCTCAACGAGAGTCAGGCGATAGACTGTGTCATCAACCTTGTAGAAATCCATTCCGTCCATGGTGATCGTGTCGTAGTCATCCGGAAGATCCTCGACAAGGGCTCCGGATGGTGGAACGATAACTTCGTACTGGCCGTTGGAGTTGACAATGTAGAAGACCCCGTCCTGATAGTAGTACGGCTGGTTTGCGTAGGCATAGCTCTGGACGAGCCCCAACCTGTCTGCAAGTGAATAAGCGTTGTTTGCCCTCGTTGAGTTCAAAGCGAACGCATTGTTCTGCGCGGCGATGGTGGCGTTGTTCTGGGCTATTATCCTGTTCTGCTCCTCGATGATCCGGTTGTTGGAGTCGATGGCCCGGTACATCCTGTAAGTGTTGTTGTAGTAGGCGAAACGCACGGACGCGAACACCAGATCGGAGACGGCGCGGTCGATGCAGACACCGAACGGTGGGCGGCACACAACGAATATATCTCCGTAAGGTCTGTAATAGATTCCGTCGTAGATGCAGTACTCAACTCCCCAGTAAGTCATCCTCCTGTAGCGAGGGGGGAGACTGTGGACCCTGTAGCCGTAGCAATGGTGGTCGTGAGCCCAGAAATGCCTCGGACGGTCGTATGGCATGAAGTCACGGTCGCGCGGCGGAATCCTGTGTACGTTCCTGTCCTCGCCTATCCTCATGAAATCACTGCGGTTCTCCCTCATGACATCCCTTCCGCCTTGTGCGTTGCGATCGAAAGATGTCAGGCCATCTCTGGTAACGTTTCCGACCCTTTGGGACTGCTCCCTTCTGGTGTCAGACATCGAACCGCGTGCAGATGAGCTTCTGGTCGAAGACGAACCTATCCGCCTTGCCACCCTGTCGTTGGAACTTCTCGTAGATGAAGACGACTCCCTTACAGACGAAGAACGTGACGAGGATGACGAGCGTCTGACTGACGATGAGGATCTGTCCGAAGATGAACTCCTTACAGAAGCAGAACCGTCGCTCCGGCGACTATTGTCCTGAGAGCTCCTTGATACACTGGAGCCACTCCTGCGACTGTTGTCCTGCGAACTTCTTGACACAGCGGAATTGTTCCGGCGGCCGTTATCCTGATAGCTTCCGCTGTCATTGCCACGGGAAGAAGATCTCGACGATGAGGAAGAACTTCTAACTGTCGAAGAAGATCTGTCTGAAGACGAACTCCTCACCGAAGATCCGGAGCTTCTCCTGTTGTTGTCCTGTGAACCACTCGAAACGCTGGCAGAAGAGCTCCGGCGGTTGTTGTCCTGAGAACTTCTCGAAACGCTCGAAACGCTCCGACGATTGTTATCCTGAGAACTTCTGGACATTGAAGAACCGGAACTTCTCGTAGAGGAAGAACTCGAACTTCTTGTGGAAGAAGATCCGGAACTCCTTGTGGAAGAAGAACTTCTGGAGGAAGATCTGGTCTGTGAGGAAGTGGTGTTGCTCCTCGATCCGGTGGAGCGTCTTTCCTGTGAATATGAATCAACCGGTGATGCAAGCATGGCCAGCGCTACGGCTGACGCGAGTGCGATGTTCAGAATGTTCTTCATGATGACTCGGTGTTAAGTGGTTTAATAATATAGCCAATACTTTTTGGAAAGCTTCCTGAACGCCTCTACATCCTTAGACCAATAGTCAGCGATGTCCTCGACCTTCAGACGCTTTCCGAAAGCGGTTCTTACATAATCCGTACCACATACCTTGTCGAACATATTGTTGCGCCCCTTCGAAAGGGCGAACGGATTCTTTTCCGGATAGAGCTCGCTCACGGCCTGCATCACGTAAAACTGGGTCAGCGTGCAGCAAGCGGCCTCATAGTCAGTGTAATGGAACTGGACCCCATGGATGAGTTTCCCTTGAAGGCTGCCCGAGAACGGTTTGAAATGGATTGTCCTGAAAGCGACACCCGGAAGGTTGTAGCTATCCAGTCTGGCCTTCAGCGCGTCAGCGTCAATCCACTCTGCGGCGAACACTTCGAATGGCAGCGTGTAGCCGATACCGATGCTCAGGTAGCCCTGAAACTCACCGGCGATGCCGGAGGACGGGTAGTTCACGGCTGACTGAGGGTAAGGAATATTCGGGGACGGGAGCACCCAAGGAAGGTTCGTGTCCTGATAGAGCATATTCCTTGTCCACCCTTCCATCGGGATGACGGAAAGTCTGCATTTCAGCGGAGCCTCGATGCCTTTCTCGCCGCAGTTCAGCCCTTCCTCGTTCAGCAGGATGGCAAGCTCGCCGACAGTGAGACCATAGATGTACGGGATTTTGAACTCGCTGACGAAGGAATGGAAGCCCGGCTCCACAACACAACCCTCGATCTTGTTGCCACCCAACGGGTTGGGTCTGTCAAGGACCATAACTTCGATGTCGTTCTCGGCGCAGGCGCGCATCATCAGGCCGAGGGTGCTGATGAAGGTGTAGGAGCGGCTGCCGATGTCCTGGATGTCATAGACCACGATGTCAAGTCCCTCCAGCATCTTCTTGCTTGGCTTGCGATTGGAGCCATAGACCGAATAGACCGGAATACCTGTCTTCGAATCCTTGAAATCCTCAACGCGCGAGCCGGCGTAGGCATCCCCCCGGACTCCGTGCTCGGGAGCGAACAGCGCCTTGAGGTTGACCCCGGGAGCCTCGTGAAGAATGTCTATTGTGGAACGAAGGTTGTGATCAATACCGCTCGGATTGGTGACGAGGCCGACATTCTTGCCGACAAGTCCCTCAAAGCCACGTCCTTCCAGAACTTCTATCCCGGTCCTTACAATCGGCTTCTCAGCGGCGGTGACGGACAATGTCAAAGCCACGGCGGAGATGATGACGGCTAATATTCTTTTGGCTGCGTTCATATATTCATTGATTATTTTTTGCCATATTCAGGATCGATCCTGCGGTCCGCAAGGAAGGTGACGATGACGGTCGCTATGCAGCAGACGATGACCATCCAGAAGAAGCCCTTGTAGCCGAGGGATTCCTGAAGGAAGCCGGCGAACATCCCCGGAATCATCATGCTTAGAGCCATGAAGCAAGTGCAGAACGCATAGTGTGAGGTTTTGAACTCTCCCTCGGAGAAGTACATCATGTAGAGCATGTAGGCGGTGAATCCGAAGCCGTAGCCGAACTGTTCGATGGCTATGCAGGTACAAATTGTAGCGAAACTTACAGGCTGCACCACAGCGAGATAGACAAACGAAAGACAAGGCAGCGTCATGAAGGCGGCCATTATCCAGATGGATTTTTTCAAACCAAGACGGGATGCGAGGAGACCTCCGAGAATGCCTCCAAGAAGAAGGAATATCACGCCGAGGGTGCCGTAGGCGATACCCACCTCAGCAGTCTGCATCCCAAGTCCGCCGGCCTCTCTGGCCGCCACAAGGAAAGGTGTGCACATTTTGATGAGGAAGGCTTCAGGAAGACGGTAGCAAAGCATGAATATGATCGCGAGCCACACGCCCGGTTTCTTGAAATATGTCGTGACGGTGCGTCCGAAACCAGCGAATATCTCGGCGACCTTGTTGCCGGAATCTTCTTGGATATTAGGGACATCGGATTCCGGTTTAGGTATCGCGAATGTGTGATAAAGGGTCAAGGAGGTGAGAAGAATGCCGGATCCCCCGATGGTCAGCTGCCAAGCCAACGGAATGTTGCCGGTCTTTGTCTCAAGCAATCCGGCCACAGCCACGATCACACCGTTGCCGAAGACATTGGCGAGTCTGTAGAACGTGCTGCGGACTCCGACAAAGGCAGCCTGACTGCTTTGGCTCTGGGCCAGCATATAGAATCCGTCAGCCGCTATGTCATGCGTCGCAGAAGCGAAGGCGGCGAAGACAAACAGGATGAGCGTGAATGTGAACAAGCTCATCGGCGTGCTGCCGGCGGCGATGGATTCCGCTGACGGATGAGGCATAGTGAGAGCCTGGACGACAAAGGCTATGGACATTATGATCTGCATCGTGATGATCCACCATCTTTTTGTCTTGATGATGTCCACGAACGGACTCCAGAGGAACTTCAGTGTCCACGGAAGGTAAAGCAGAGATGTGAACAAAGCCATCTGCCCGTTCGGAACGCCCATCTTGGCGAACATCAAGACAGAGACATTGTTGACCAGGAAATATGGGATGCCCTCCACGAAATAGAGGGTCGGGATCCACATCCAAGGGTTACGTTTAGTGAAATTACTCATTATGTGTCGGTTTGATTATCTTCTTTCCAACTTGCTGCCAGGGTAGTAGTGCGGCAGGATCTGATCGAACGTGTAGCCTTTGGCGGCCATCACGGCGGCGCCGATCTGGCAGAGACCGACTCCGTGCCCCCAACCGGCTCCGTCAAGGACCAGCCTGTCGCCGATCCATTTTATCTCAAAGGCCGAACTCTTGAGGTGAGACTCCGACAGCCAGCGGCGGATGATCAGTTCCTTGCCGATGACCATCGTCTTCTTGTCACCTATCACCTTAAGCCTCTTGAGTCTACCGGAAGGGCCTCTCTCAATCGGGACAAGGTCACGGATTGTGCCGAAGTCGATTCCGGAGCGCTTGCGGACAAGGTCGGACACCTCTGTTCTGGAATATTCAGTTGTCCATCTGTAGAAGTCCTTAGTCTCCAGATCGTAGTCGTTAAGCACCTGGGAGAGAATCGTTTCGTCATCTGTGTCGCAGAACACATCGCCGCCTTCCGTCCAGTCAGGAGTGTCTGGAAGAGGCTGAAGATAAGGATATTCCTTGTCTTCCCAGCATGTGCTGAACACTTCCATACGGCCACCACAGCATTTTGAGAAGCGCGCGTCGCAGATTCTGCCTTCCGATGTAAGCACAAGTCCCCACGTCTGGTCTATGGCCTTGCGGACTGTATCGCCTACAGCCATAGTGAGACCTTGGTAACGCTGGCAGTGATCGTCAGCGCAGACATCGAACAGGGTGTGGTCATCGTGATCGAACCATTTGATGTACTCATCCTCTTCGGTCACGGAGGAAGCGGCTCTTGGGGTCTCCGGAGCGGATTCCCCGGTCACTGAGCATGCCGAAGTGACCTTGGCTACATCAGTCGCTTCGACAGGCTCAGCGACCGAACGGGCCGTTTTCCCACGGTGCTCCATCTGAGCCATGACCCATGACCTGGAAATGACAGCATGAGCCTTAAGGAACTCCAGTCCGGCCGAAGCCTTCATTTCAGATGAGATCACGCTCAGAAGATAGTCCTCAACCCCCACAATGTTGACGGCTGTCACCTTGTCACCATCCACGATAAATTTAAGGGTTCCGGCAAACTTCTGGGTCACCTTCCGCTCCCAATGGAAATCCACCCCGATCGTCACCCCATAAAGGACGAAAGAAGGCTCGGCGAACATTGTTGCCTCGGTCTGAGCCTCGAAGACCAACTCGTCGTAAAGCACTCCGTTGTAGGAGATCCGTCCAGCTGAATATTCAACCTTCTGTCGTCCAGCCCCGTCGGATATGATCTCGAACTCGATCTCCTGGCCGGACATTATCCCGACCTCCAGCCTGCGCTGGGTTCTGGTCAGCCTCCAGATGATACCTTTCTCGGTCTCCTCGCTGACGGTTATCTCACGAACGACAGATGTAAGGAGTTCAGTGTCAAGCTTGTCGTAATCCTCTCGTTTCGGAGCCACAAACACGCCTCCAAGATCTGCGCACCCAGGACTCATCGCAAGATGATCCGCCCCGGAGGTATAATAGTTGTGCGGGCGATGTTTTTCCCTGAATATCACGACGGATCGGTATTCTCCGCCATGTGTCCAGGCGAACAGATTGATTTTCGGCTCGTCAGAATCATCCGGCAGCGGAGCACAGTCCAGAAGGCGGTAGAAAAGCTTCGCGACAGACTTGGCAGTGCCGCCGCAAAGGACGAAGACCCCGTTGGCATATTCATCAAGATGGAACAGTCTGGCTTCTTTGACGTTGGTGAGGAACTCCAGTTCTTTGCCATCGCCGATGGCCAGAAGCGAGTCCACTCTGTTTTGGAGCGGCATCAACCCTTGCGGACATGCCTGCAAGTGCATGTGATCCGGTGCGGAGGCCCCGCTTATCGGGCCGTTGTAGAATCCGAGATATTCATTATGCTTGCTGACAAAGTCAAGCAGATCCTGATAGCGGTGCCAGATGGATTGCCGCGTGTGCTCGAAACTTGAGATCACAAGGTGCGACGGGAAAATAGGGTAAGGATTCAGTGTGACGCGGTATTTCCTCCCTTTGCGCCCCTCGAATTCAATATGGCTCTGCTGCGCCGGGCGGTTCTCAGGGCAAAGGAAACAAGGCCTTTCACTAAGGGACTTTGGATCCAAGGCCGCCTCAGAGGAAATTTTCCGACAAGGGTTGTGCTGGACAATGACCTCCAGACCGCCAATAGTCAGCCGTTTGGTCTCCACCTTCTTGAGGTCACGATAGTTCTCGGCGGCTAGCGGCCAGACCGACAACTGATCCTTTATGAATTTTTCAATGCCTCCATCCATCAGAGCAACGCCAGTAAAGTATCCTTGATTGATTTGAACTCCTGTTCAAAATTAGGAGTGAACAGTCCCCTCCCCAGATTTGACTCGATTTCGGACATTTTCCAATAACGTCCCTCGGTCACCTCGTCATTGTCAGGCTTCAAAATGAAGTTGCCGACGGTGGCGAATACGCTGACCAATTCCTTCTCACGAGCCGACTCCCAGATGTAAGATTTCAGGAATATCGGATTGAAGTCTCTGAATCCCAATTCCTCCGAAGCCTCCCGGTAGAGTGCCTCCTCAAGCGTCTCACCGTAATCAACATGACCGCCGACCGCTGTGTCCCAACGTCCGGGAAGGAGATCCTTCTTCATCGAGCGTTTCTGAATATAAAGACATCCCTCACGGTTGATGATGTGAAGATGAATCACCGGATGCATCAATTTCGTGCCGTTGTGCACTGACTGTCTTGTGGCCTGCCCGATGACAAGGCCGTTCTCCTCCACTACCGGAACCATCTCGCCTGTCGGACGGGGACGGTCGCCCGGATTGTCGGCCGACGGTAAAGGCATGAGCGGAGCCGGAGCTAATGGGTAGATCAAGTCAAACATAATGTCACGCTATCGCCAAAAGAATCAGCAGCTGAGCCACGAGCACCCTCATGAACATGGACAGAGGATAGACTGTGGCGTAGTTCACCGAAGGATAATCAGTACCATAGGCGCCCTGAGTGAACGCCAAGACAGCCGGATCAGTGGTACCACCTGAAATCAGACCGCAGATCTGGTAGAAGTTCAGCTTGCAAACGTACCTTGCGACAAGACCGATTGTGCAGACAGGAATGAATGTGATCAATGCTCCGTAGAGAATCCACCAATAACCTCCGTTCAGAATGGAACTTACGAAGTTCTGTCCGGCACCGAGACCAACGGCGGCCATGAAGAAGGATATTCCCATCTCCCTGACCATCAGGTTCGCGCTCTGGGTCGTGTAGGTCGTGATCTTCCACTTCGGGCCGAAATAGCCAAGCAGGATCGCTATTATGAGCGGGCCGCCGGCGAGACCGAGTTTGATCGGCTGAGGAATGCCTGGAATGGCGATAGGAATGGATCCGAATATGACTCCTATGGCTATTCCAAAGAAAATCGGGATAAGATTCGGGCGGTTGAGCGTGGATGTCTGGTTGCCCACAAGGTTGGCGACCTCCTCTATTCCAAGCTCCGGGCCGACGACCCTAAGCACATCTCCCATCTGAAGAATGAGGTTAGGCCTTGCGACAAGACCCACACCAGACCTTATGACACGGGTGACGCTAACTCCATAATTGGCCCTGATGTTCAGATTCCGCAGCGTGACTCCTGTCAATGAGGACTTGGTGACGGTGATCTTCCTGTTGACCATCTTTGTGTCGAGCTGCTCCCAATCCTGAAGATGCATCGGTACTTCCTCTCCGAAAGTTATCCTGACGGAATCCACATTTTTCTGAGACGTTACAATCAGAAGTTTGTCACCTTTCTGCAGGACCGTATCTGACCCTGGAATAGACATCAGTCCGTCCCTGAGGATCCTGGAGATCACAATCGAATTATCCAGATCCCTTGTGGCCTCCTTGATCGTAAGTCCGAAAATAGCCGGGTTTTCAACCTCGCAGTGCATCCGCCTTGCCACATCCTCGCTGTTGTCGGCGTTGTCAAGCTCGGCCTTTTCCTTCTCAAGATCCACTTTGAATATAGCCTTGAAGAACATGATCAGGCCGATCACGAGGAGAACGCCAAGAGGATATGCGACAGCGTAAGCAGATGCAAGCCCGGAAGTCGCGGACGCGATATCGGACGCCAGGTAGTTCTCACCCCGCATGGAATCCGCCATCGTCTGCTGGGCGGCACCGAGTCCGGGGGTATTGGTAACGGCTCCGGACATCACTCCGACCATGGTCTTGAGATCCTCTCCTGTTACGAAATGAATAGCCACCGTCACACCCACAGCAATAAGCACCAGCAAGACTGCGAGCAAATTCAGCTGCATACCGCCTTTCTTGAACGAATGGAAGAATCCAGGGCCGACCTGAAGTCCGATCGAGAACACGAACAGGATCAGACCGAAATCCTTCATGAAACTGAGCACCGTGGCGTCAACCCTGAGCCCGAAATGGCTCAGAAGGATGGCGACGAACAAGATCCACGTCGAGCCGATGGAAATGCCTTTGATCTTGAATTTGCCAAGATACAGTCCTATCGCGATCACAACCGCGAAAACCAGAATGGAATGGGCGATTCCCGCCCCAAGAAACAAATCTCGCATACCAATCTAAATCTATACGCTTAAAAATCTATCCGCGCGCAAAAGCACGGCCTGTCTTCAATTCTACCTTCTATGTAATATGTCTTTTGCCCGTCGCTTTCCTCGCTGCTTCTGAATATTCTCACGACTTCCTCCGGCTTTGTCTCCTTGATGAAGTTGATGCTGATGCTCTTCACCGGATTGCCGGCAACCTCATTGTAGTCAATGCTGTCCATAGCCCAGACCACATAGCGGGCGTTGTTCGTGTGCCCCAGCACATCGATGTCCGAATATTCCGCCTTGTGGAAACCGACTTCCTCCGCAAGGATATTCTTTGGCATCGCGACCTTTCCGCAAGGAGTCTGGATCGCATTGTCAGGGCATTGCGTGGTAGCCGGAACCATGTTCAGAACCTCATCGCTGCGGACCAGCCTTCTGGTCTCGACATTCATCACTATCCACGAAGAGGTGCAGAGCACCAATGCCTTGGATTTGTCCGCGAAGTCGGTGTCCCCTTGCCTTCTGAGTTCGAAGTCACGAAGGAAAAACAGGCCGTCCTGTCCTTTGTGCCAAGTGTAAAGGGTTGTCTCGTCCGTCCATTTCGGAGGATTCAGGAAATCCATCCGCATCCTTGACAGCACCCAGGCCGTGTGATGCCTCTGGAGGTCGTCATAGCCGAAATGAAGGGCCTGAGCCGCCAGATACGCCATTTCCTGGGCATGATCCATGAACGCGGCCGGCTTCAAACGGAACGAAGCGTCCGTGTCGTAGCACGGAATCGTTATGTCAGTGCTGAATCTGTTGCCTGAGACCTTAATCTTTTCCATAGTCCTAATGATTTATGATTCTCAGCTCCTCAGGGGTGTAGAGGATCGAATCGATGAAATCCGGAGCGATGTGGGCAAGGAGTATGAATATTCCAAGTGCCAGCAACGCCACTCCTATCAGGCTTGTGACCACAATCGCTGCCACCTTCAAACTACGCTTTTTCCGCAAATGCAGTTCTTCCGTCTCCTCCATCACAGTCTCCTCCTGGTCTGGTCGCTGAACTTCATTCTCCGGTCGCTGAGCCTGCCGAAGCGACTCAGAATCAGTATTAATCTCTACCGGCACGGTCTCTTCAGCCGGTTTCGCAACCGGTTTTTCCACGGCAGCCGAATTTTCCACGGTGCCAGATATCTCTGATTCTGAAACACTTTCTCCAGCCACTCCGGTAGGCTCGGTGACAGATGCCACCGGCACATCAATCAGTTCCTTAAGCACGGCCACACTCTGCGCCACCTCTTCCGGAGTCTCTACGTGCGTCTTCAGCGAAACCGGCTCAAGGGCGACTCCATAAGGATAGATGTCCAGATCCTCGTCAGCGATGAAGAAAAAAGTGTTCTCCTTTGTCGCCCTCAACCGTCCCAGTCCAGGGAACACTACCATCTTTTTAGTCTGAAGCGCCGTCTTCAACCCGGAAATAAACTCATCCAATATTCTTTGGGCAGTCTCGACATCCGTGCCATTGGCCGTGGCATAGAACTCTGCCAGCATCGACTCGTTCCCAGACCCACGCTGTCTGAAAGACAGTTTCCGGTATGGAGGATTGATCGTGTACCCCTTGTCAGAAAAAGTCGATGGCATCACCTCGGAGACGAAAGTCCCCAAGCCTGGCAATGTAACCTCATCATTGTCAAGGATAAGCCCCTTGAGCATCTCTGAAAACAAGTCTATGTCCATTTTCCTCCTCCGAGAAATTTACACAAAGGTACACAAAAAAAACTACAAAAAAATTTGCACTAATCAATTTTTGTTGTACCTTTGCACTCCCGAAAGGAACAAACAACCGAAAAGGTTGACAAAATTCCTCAATAGCTCAGTTGGTTAGAGCACCTGACTGTTAATCAGGGGGTCGTAGGTTCAAGTCCTACTTGAGGAGCCAAAGCGGACAAATCATCAGAAATGACGGTTTGTCCGTTTTTCTTTCCTTCATAACCCATTGATTTCAAAGGATATTGAAAGAAGAATTCATTTTTGGAAAGAGGTTCAATATCGTCATTTTTCGGGTCTGGTCAATGAGGTTCTTTGGGGATGGCTTGCCACTTGTTGGTCCAATAGTTTGTCCGGTGAAAGCCTTGTCGGCCGGACAAAGTGTATGATTTCGACATTTTGTCCGGCCAGAGCGCAATCCACCGGACGAACCTCGGAATCAGCGTGTATCTTGATGTGAGACCGCAGGGCTCATGGGTACGGGTCGGCATTCCGGTGCCAGAGGGAATGGACGACATTCATTGACCTAATTGTCATGCAAAACCGACATAAAGAGGGCTTCGATGACACTATATGGCGAAAATGTCATTCAATCTCTCAAGTGTCTGCACGTCTCAGACAGCCGTTAATCTCAAGCCTCCGCAGTGACACCGCGTCTCACCACAAGCCGGAAGAGAACATTGACGTGATTCGCAAATAATCAGTGTGGGTTGGCAACTATACCCGCCTCGTGTCGGCATTCAGTCAGTTCCCTGAATAGCCCCAACCTTCACCAACGACCGCAGCGATGAGGCAGGAAGACGCCAAATAAGTTGTTTTGAAATAAACTTCTTGCTCATCATCAAGAGTGAGTTTTACAGGGAATACGCCTTATAAGCTGTTTCGGAATTGCCCCAACATTCACCATTCCATTGTCAGAAATAATGTCTATCTTTGAAGATAAAGGCAAAAACAATAAAAACATATGAGAACATGACAGGAAGAAAGATTTTGCTGGTGGTGGATGTTCAGAGGGATTTCATCGACGGGTCGCTGGCGGTGCCGGGGGCGGAAAGGATAATCCCGGAGATCAACGAGGTCAAGGAGAGGTTCGACAAGGTGTACTTCACTTTGGACTGGCATCCCAAGAATCACTGCTCGTTCAAGGCGAACGGTGGGACGTGGCCTGAGCACTGCGTCCATTACACATTGGGGGCAAGTCTCGCCCGTGGGCTGCTGAACGGACTGGACGAGACGAAAACCCGATTCATTCTGAAAGGACGTGACAAAGACAAGGAGGAATATGGTGCTTTCGCAGACATCGCCGCGGCCACGCAGCCAAAAACCGGCACTGATACTGAAATTTCACCAGACGCCCCCGCGCCGGACTTGTTCCAGCACGGGGACGAAGTGACGGTCTGCGGCATCGCGGCCGAATACTGCGTGCTTGAGACTCTCAAAAATGTCCAGCGGTTGAGCCAAGAGATTGGATTCCACGTGAATATATTCATGAAAGGTGTGGTTGGATTCGACTGCTCACCCCTCCTCTCATGGATGGCAGAAAACGGCGTGGATGAATATTAGCGTCCGAAAACGCCGCCAAAGCGCCATTGGCGAGAAAGGCGGAAACTGAAAGGTGAACGGCTGAAAGAATTTTGTCGTTTCCAAAAAGTTTGGTAACTTTGACCCAATGTCACTTTACGGCAGGTTCAATCTGTCTGCAACAGACATCGCACCAGGTCCCATAGCTCAGTTGGTTAGAGCATCTGACTCATAATCAGGGGGTCGTAGGATCATGCCCTACTGGGACCACAAAAGAAAAGAGACGCAATATTCTTTGCGTCTCTTTTCTTTCATTATCCAAATCCTCCTCCAGTCGCTTTGCGACAGCACCGAAGGGGCATAGGAAAAGGATTCCCCGAAACACCTTCGGTCGCTTCGACAAGCTCAGCGACCAGAGCAGAAACTCAGCGACCGGCGAGCCTTACTTCACGCGAAGCTTCCTGCCGAGACGCAGGGTGGTGGTCTCCTTGATGCCGTTCAGACGACAGAGCGTCTTGACCGTTGTGTGATACTTACGAGCCAATGCGCCCAAAGTGTCTCCTTGACGGATGGTGTGGTACTGGGCGGCTGCCGCGGCCTTTCTCTCGGCCTCGGCCTTCTTGGCGGCCTCCTCCTTATCCTTCGCATCGCCTTCAAGGATGTCTATCTCCTCCTGCTCACTCTCAGGAACGTACTTGCTGTTTGCGTTCAGATATTTCTTCTTCAGTACGAACAGCCTGTGCCTCAACGTGCCTGAGTGGAAGTCAATCAGCCATTCAGGATCAAACGCATAGCCCTTGTAACGGGTCTCAAAATGCAGATGAGGGCCTGTCGAACGACCTGTCGAGCCACCTAAGCCAATGATTGTGCCGGCGTTCACCCACTGGTCGTCCTTCACATAGATTTTTGAAAGATGGCCGTAGAATGTCTCCAGACCGTTGTCATGGCGAAGAACCACGAGGTTACCGTAGCCTTTGTAACGCTTCGAAATTCGGACCTTGCCATCAAAAGCGGCGTAGACAGGAGTACCCGTCTGCAAAGGCAGATCCACCCCCTGATGACGACGTCTGTGGCGGTAGCCAAACTTTGAATAAACGTCATTCTGATGAGGACACTTGTACTCGCTCAAAGTGTCCACTATCCAAAGCGCGATCTCATCAGGGAGCTCGTCCAAAGACACATGATACGGGTCAGGATAGTCGTGAGTCCAATATTCATTGAATATCTTATGGTCACGGGCATAGGTTGAATCCTTGAAATACTTCCAAGTGTTGTCCGACAGGAGAAGGATCTTGATGTGCGGGTCCGCAGTGTCAATAGTGTCCAAAGCCTCCGCCTTGGACAAATCCATTGACTGAACAGACTCCCGGGAGATTCTCGGGATAAGAATCTCCGCTTGTTTCCTAGTCTTGATCGTGGTGTCCTGCGCCACGGCAGGGACAGAGAACTGAATAGAGGCAAGGACCACAACAATGGCGCTCGCCAAAAAACTTCCACGAATCATCCCGCCTACAGTTTTGCTCCGAATCTCTCTACGAGAAGATTCTTTGTTTCGTTAACTTTTTCCTCAAGAAGAGCGTCCGATGTCGCCTCACAGATGAACCTGAGGTATGGCTCCGTGTTGGAAGGGCGGATGTTGAACCACCAGTCAGGGAACTCGACCCTGTAGCCGTCGAAATCCATCTCGGCGGTCGGAGTCTCCTTAGAGGTGAAATACTCCTTGACAGCGTCCATGGCACCTTTCTTGTCATCGAGTCGGAAGTTGATCTCGCCCGAGTTCTGGTAGCGGGCGATCTTGCCGATGAGTTCGTACAGGGTGACACCATTTTTTTTCATGGCAGCCACGACCCTCAGGATCAGCATTGAGGCCAGCAGTCCGCTGTCAGAATAGAAGAAATCACGGAAATAATAGTGGCCAGCAAGCTCTCCGCCCCAGACTCCGTCAAGTTCGCGGAGCTTTCTCGCGGCGAAGGCGCGGCCGACCTTCCATGTGGCCATCTTGCATCCCATCGGAGTAAGGTACTCCCCTACCGCCTTTGAACTGCGGATGTCCTGAAGCACGGTGCCGGTCTCGTGTCTCTCGTCGACAAAATAGTGTCCTAGAACAGCAATCATCAAATCCGGTGAGACAAACTTGCCCTCGTTGTCCACGAACATCACACGGTCGGCGTCTCCGTCATAAATGACACCGACATCCGCACCGGTTTTCCTCACCAAAGCCTGAAGCGGCTCGACATTCTTGGGAATCAGCGGGTTCGGCTCGTGGTTCGGGAAATTGCCGTCCATCTCCTCGAATATGTAGGCCGGCTCGTCACCGAAAATCTCTCGGGCATAAAGGCTTGACATTCCGTTGGAAAGATCGAACGCTATCTTGATGTCGGAATAGTCACCTTTGAACTTAAGCAGGAAGTCAAGGTAATCCTTATGAATATCCTTGGGAATGACCTGTCCCCTCTTCTCGGCGACAGGTGTAGGCCTGCCGTTCTCGATCCATTCCTGAATCTGTCCGAGGCCGGAATCCAGACCGACAGGAAGGGCGTTCTCCCTGGAAACCTTCATTCCGTTATATTCCTTGGGATTGTGCGAGGCCGTGATCTGCACAGAAGCCTTGAATCCGTAGTTGGCCGTGCCGAAATAAACCATCGGAGTCGTACTGAGCCCTATGTCATAGACATCGGCGCCGGCGTCGGTGATGCCCTTCAGAAGATATTCATGGATTTCCGGAGAGGATAACCGACAATCGCGGCCGACAAGAACCTTGTCTGTGCCAAGAAGTTCCGGAAGAAAATAGCCCACCTTGTAGGCGGTGTTACGATCGAAGTCAACGTTATAGACTCCGCGTATGTCATACGCGTGAAATGCACCCATGGCAATAATGATTATTTAATTTTAGTGGCGTACCTTGCAAAAACCTTTCCTTTTGCGATGTTCATCAACTTTTTAGAAATGATCTTCTTCCTTATCGGAGCGACGTGATCCACGAAAAGGTCTCCGTCCAGATGGGACATCTCGTGCTGCACCATACGGCAGGCGAACTTGTCAAAGGTCTCCGTAACCTTCTCGAAATCACCATTGTAATATTCAACAGTCATACTCTGCGGCCTCGTCACATCGCAGTAGATGCCAGGGATGCTGAGGCAACCTTCCGAATATTCACACTTTTTCTCGCTCTCCTCCAGGATGACCGGGTTGATCATCACCCTCTTGAAATCGGCGAGGTATGGGTAGACATCCTTCATTCCCGTGCCGTCAACGATCAGGATACGCACACTCTCACCCACCTGCGGGGCGGCAAGCCCGCAGCCTTCCGACTTTGCGAGTGTCTCCTCCATGTCGGTCACCAACTTGGTGATCTTCTCCTTCTCGGACAAATCCGCCGGAGCGGCCTTCTGCCTGAGAACCTCCGAACCGTATAAATAAATAGGTAATATCATAATTCCAACCTTTAATTTCTGTTCGTTCTGTCAAGATAGCTTTGCAGGATGATGGCTGCGCTGATCCTGTCCACCGAGCTCTTGTCCCTGCGGTCTTTGGCCTTCATGCCCCCGTCAATCATCGCACGATGCGCAAGAACGGATGTAAACCTCTCATCCTCAAGGGTCACCGGAATGCCCGGAAAAGCCTTTGCGAGGTTCTTAAGGAATATGTCCACGTCGGCGGCGGCCTCGGACGGCTTGTTGTTCATGTTCATCGGATAGCCTACCACAAAACGGGTTATAGTCTCATTTTGAGCATAATTTTTGATATATTCTATTATCTTTGCAGCCGGAACCGTGTCCAGGGCTGAGGCAAAAATACCCAGCGGGTCGCTGACCGCGACTCCAACGCGCTTGCGTCCGTAGTCTATGCCGATGATTCTGTCCATGTAGTCCGCAAAGTTAACGAAAAAGGCTTTCAAGTCAAAATCTTATGTCCAAACTGAAAAAAGGCGGCATCAATAACTTCAGGCTCACGCTGGTGGACGACGACACCCACGACAAGGTGTGGTCAAGGAAATTCACCAGGATCGGCGCGCTTGTGACCGTGATCACTTCGGTGGTGGTCACAATCACGGTCATATTCTGCCTGATCGCTTTCACCCCGATACGGACTCTCATTCCAGGCTACCCGGACGCGCAGACCAAACATGACGCCATCCAGAATGCCATCAGGATAGATTCGTTGGAAAATGTCCTGACGAAATGGGAATTATATTCAGAGAACCTCAGGCGTGTCGTCGATGGTCTTGAGCCGCTGCGGATAGACAGCCTCATGGAGATACGGAAAGACCGCGCCGTCAGCACCGCCGACGCCAAGGCTCTGGCCGAAAAAGACTCCCTCCTCAGAAAGGAAGTCGCGGAGGAAGACAAGTTCGACATCAAGTCAAGTTCATCCAGAACGCTGCCGATCGAAGGCATGCATTTCTTCACGCCTCTCAAAGGTGTTGTTTCCCAAGGCTATGACAAGGCGCTGCATCCTTACATCGACATCACGGCTCCGGACAACTCTGTCGTCATGTCTGTGCTGGACGGAACTGTGATCTCGGCCGGATGGACCGACACAGAGGGCTACACAATAAGAATCCAGCATGAGGGAGACATAATCTCTGTCTACAAGCATAATCAGAAACTGATGAAGAAGACCGGGGACAAAGTGACGGCCGGAACGCCTATCGCCATTCTCGGCGGCACCGGCTCTCTTTCGGACGGGGATCATCTTCATTTCGAGCTCTGGCATAAGGGAGAGGCGGTGGATCCTACCAAATATATCAGTTTCTGATGGAAAAAAGAAGAATAGCGATACTAGGTTCGACCGGATCCATAGGCCGGCAGACTCTGGAAGTGATCAGAGAGCACAGGGATTTGTTTGAGGTCGAACTGCTCACATGCAAAGGCAGTTGGGAATTGATGGCAAAACAGGCCAGAGAGTTCGACGCCAACAACGCCGTCATCTGTGACGAGACAAAGTACAAGGATCTTTCACACGCTCTGGATGGCACCGACACAAAAGCCTTCGCGGGAATGAAGTCCGTATGCGACCTGGTGACAAGCGACAGGGTGGACATCGTGGTGGCTGCGATGGTCGGATTCAGTGGACTCGCCCCGACCATGGCGGCGATCGGAGCCGGAAAAGTCATCGCCTTGGCCAACAAGGAGACCCTCGTGGCCGCCGGCTCGATCGTGATGGGGATGTCTAAGAAATATCACGCCCCGATTCTGCCTGTGGACTCCGAGCATTCGGCTATTTTCCAGTGTCTGCTGTCCGCGCAGGGCAATGCGATACACAAGATTCACCTTACCGCCTCAGGAGGTCCGTTCAGGACATGGGACAAGGCACGGATCAGCGCCGCCACAAAGGACATGGCTCTCAAACATCCCAACTGGAGCATGGGCGCCAAGATAACCATCGACTCCGCCACAATGATGAACAAAGGTTTCGAGGTGATAGAGGCGAGGTGGCTGTTCGACACACCTGTCTGCAAGATCAACGTCGTCGTGCACCCGGAGTCCATCATCCACTCCATGATTGAATATGAGGACGGAGCCGTCATCGCGCAGCTTGCCAGCCCGGACATGCGCGAGCCGATCCAGTTCGCGATCGGATTCCCGGAGAGGCTTCCGCTGGCGAACAAGAAACTTGATTTCGCCGAACTGGGATGCATCTCGTTCTTCAAGCCTGACACGGAAAAGTTTCCAGCCCTGGCGCTGGCATATAAAGCGATCGAGCGGGGCGGGAATATTCCTTGCGCCTTGAACGCGGCCAACGAGGCCGCCGTGGCGGCTTACCTTCAAGACAGGATTCCGTTCTACGGCATCACGGATGTGGTCGGAGAGTGCATGGAATGCGCTCCGTTCGTAAAAGAACCGTCCGTCGAGGAGATATTCAAGACAAACGAGGAAACATATTCATTGGCCCAAAGGAAGATCGAGGCCATGGCTAAGAAAGGTTGAAGATGGTTGTTCTGATTAAGATTCTGCAAGTCATTCTTGCGCTTTCAATACTGATTGTAATCCACGAATTCGGGCATTTCACATTCGCCAAGCTGTTTGGAATACGAGTGGATAAATTTTTCCTTTTCTTCGATGCCGGAGGCCTCAAATTATTCAGCACAAAGGGGAAATGGTTCACAAGGATATTCCCGAAAGCCAAGGACTGGGAGACTGAATATGGCATCGGCTGGCTGCCGCTGGGCGGCTACTGCAAGATTTGCGGAATGATCGACGAGTCGATGGATCTGGATTCGATGAAAAAGGAGCCGCAGCCGTGGGAATTCCGTACCAAGAAGGCCTGGCAGAGGCTTCTGGTGATGGGAGGAGGAGTGCTCTACAACTTCATGTTCGCCATCCTCGCCTACATCTGCATCATGGCGGTGTGGGGAAGCGCCTACATCAGCAACGAGGGCAGCCAGATCTACACCAACGAGTTGGGAGTCGAGCTGGGATTCCGCAACGGCGACCACATCATCAAGATGGATGAATATGTTCCCGAAAATTTCGGCATGCTTCAGGCGGACCTGGCGCGCAGGAATGTCAGCAAGGTCACGGTGCTGAGGGACAAGGACACGGTTGACCTCTACATAGACAGGTCGCTGATAGGAGCGGTTCTCAACACTCCCGGAATGTTCGACCTGGCCGTTCCTTTCGTAATCGACTCAGTGATGAGCGCCTCGGCCAACTCCACGGCAGGGCTGCGGCATGACGACAGGATCATCGCCCTGGACAGCGTCAGCACACCGTTCGTGCAGGATTCCAAAAAGTATCTTTCAGAAGTCAGCGGAGGTACCGTCACAGCCACCATTCTCCGCAGGGCCGACACACTTTCCGTCCCGCTTCAGGTTGACACGGCCGGAAGAATCGGGGTGTTCATGCAGATTCCGGGTGTCAGGACGAAGGAATATTCATGGATCAGCGCCATTCCGGCGGGATTCAGATTGACTTTCGAAACCATCGGAGGCTATCTGCGGGATCTGAAACTTGTGGCGTCGCCGAGCACGGAGGCCTACAAGTCGGTAGGCAGCTTCATAGCCATCGGCCAGGTTTTCCCGGCGGCATGGGACTGGTACAGATTCCTGAATATCCTGGCTCTGCTCTCGATCATGCTCGGAGTGATGAACCTTCTGCCGATCCCGGCGCTTGACGGAGGACACATCGTGTTCTGCCTCTACGAGATGATCACCGGACGCAAACCAAGTGACAGGTTCCTTGAGGTCGCCCAGATCATAGGAATGTTACTCCTGCTCATGCTGATGGTGCTGGCTTTCGGAAACGACATCGCAAGACTTATCCGTTAAAAATAACCAATACAATGAAAATAATGAAAGGAATATCAAGAATCGTCTTCGGCGCCTTGGCGCTGGTCAGTGCAGTTTCGTGCAATAACAACACGAAGGCTCTCCTGCCTAATGTCTCGGGAAAGGCCGGCGAAGTCATAATCGTGGTAGGCAAAGACAACTGGGAAGGGAATCTCGGCAATGAGATCGGCAGTCTTCTGGCCAGAGACTGCGAGTACCTGCCGCAAAGGGAGCCACTGTACTCCTTGGTCAACCTTTCTCCGGGAGCGTTTTCCGACATGTTCAAGCTCCACAGGAACATTGTGATCTTCAACATCGACTCAACGGTCGTGAAGCAGGGAGTTGTCTATAGAACCGATGTCTGGGCTCACCCTCAGTGTGTCATCCAGGTCAATGCCTCATGCGCGGACTCTGCCATAGTCGTGCTTGACAGAAACGGAGAGAACATCACCGGAGCGATCGAGCAGGCGGAAAGGAACAGGGTCATCGCCAACACATTGCTTTACGAGGACACAAAACTTGGCGATGCCGTCGCCAAGATGATCGGAGGAAGGATCCACTTTCCTATCGGCTATAATCTGAAGAAGGTGACCGATGACTTCATCTGGATAGCGGACGAGAAGCAATACAGCACTCAGGGCATGTTCATCTACAAATATCCCGCGACAGCCGAAGATCCTTTCACGGAGGAGAGCATCATTGCGAATCGCAACGCTTTCCTCAAGAAATATGTTCCCGCGACGGCTGAGAACTCATACATGACGACAAGCGTGTTCGTCAAACCCGGCATTAAGTTCCTGAAGTACCACAATCTGGATTTCGTGGAGACCAGAGGCCTGTGGGAGGTCTATAACGACTATATGGGCGGTCCTTTTGTCTCTCACTCCTTCTACAGCAAGGACGGCAAGGAAATCATCGTTCTGGAGGCTTGGGTCTATGCTCCGAAATATGACAAACGTCAATATCTCAGGCAGACGGAGTCACTTTTGTACTCGTTTGAGTGGGATGATGACGGAAATAATGGCAAATAAGGCAAATAACGGCCGAATTATTTTGCAAGGTCGAAAATTATCCATATATTTGCATCCCAATTTGGCAGATGCCATTTTTTGGAAACCTAGTTTGGTGGGTTCGTATAACGGTTAGTACTCGGGATTTTCATTCCCGCAA
>ERZ808277.134-NODE-134-length-35933-cov-11.818496_pt1 | contig 35933 bp, 37 predicted proteins | sample MGYA00521240_ERZ808277 | MGnify/ENA primary metagenome ERZ808277 (study PRJEB31516, sample SAMN03275599) | gut metagenome | biome: mammalia-associated habitat; material: feces | host: Papio cynocephalus | place: Kenya | collected 2012-07-17 ... | reverse complement strand
CGATGGTGCCTTTGTACGAGTACCCGCTGACGGACGCATCCGCAGTCCAGGACACCGCGACGCCCTCGGCGGAGATCGCCTTGGTGAAATCCGCATCGGCTTTCTTCAGATATGTGGATGCGGCGTCCGTCTTCGCAAGATAGGTATCGGAGATGACATTGCCGGAGCCGTCCTGTGTCGCCTTGGTCGCCTGCGTCGCCGAATCCGCCGTTTCAGCGGACTTCGCCTTGCCCGCGGTCGAGAGCTTGCCGTTCAGCTGCGCCTGGATGCCCGATGTGACGCCGTCCAGATACCCCAGCTCCGTTGCCGTTATATCGGATGCCGCGATGACTCCGGAGCCGTTGGTGACCAGAGCGCGGGATGCGGTGCCGACGCTCTTCTTCTGGTATGCGGACAGGTCCACGGTCCCTCCCAGAGGGTCCCAATGGCCTGCGACATCGCCGTTGGCGGCGACCCATGCCACATTCGTCCCCGCAGGATACTTCTTCGACTGGTATGTGAACTCCGCCTCGACGCTGTACACGTCGCCTTCGGAAGGGGATTCGGGAAGAGCGGAGACGCGGGCGACGGAGCCGCAGGGTCTATAGACCTTGGACACGTCGGCCTTCTTCGCATACGCGCTCTCTGCATCCGCCGCCTTCAGATACGTGGTCGAGATGACATTGCCGGAGCCGTCCTGGGATGCTTTCGTCGCCGAATCGGCAGTCTTCGCGGATTCCGCCTTGGCGGTCTTGTCCAGCTTGCCTTCCAGACCGTCGGAGAGGGCCGTCGCGGTCGCATAGTCTCCTTTGGCCTGCTTGCCGTCCAGCTGGGTCTGCACATTGGACTTCACGCCGTTCAGATATCCCAGCTCTGTGCGCGTCACCGGGGAGACGGCGACCTTGCCGTTGACATTCGAAACAAGTGCACGGGACGCGGCCAGGTCTTCGGTGTCGATGGTGCTCGCCGCACCTCTTATCTTCGTCTGATAGTTCTCCAGACGCGACGCCACGGCTCCGCCCGTCACAGGATTGGAGGAGCCTGCCGTCACGCTGGAATCGACGGTGACGACCTTTCCGACGGCGGTCCATGCGGTGCCGTCGGAGGCGTATATCGTGTGTTTCGAGTATGTTCCTTCCGCGCCCTCGTAGAGCACGGCGCATCCTTTGCAGGAGCCGGCGGAGGGCATGGTCGTCACCACACCCATCAGCCTGCCTGCATTCGCATCGGCGACGCCCTTGATCTGAGCATCCCCGTATATCGGTATGGTTGCAGCCATATATTCACCTAGGTCGGGTGAATCATAGAATGCGGAGTTTAAAAGAGGTACGGAAAGGGTTTGAGGGGCCGAAGCCCCTGGGTGCATCAGAGAGACACGACGACGGTGTAGGTTCCGGCGATGCCGACCTGATATCCGACCTGCTTGTTGGTAGAGTCGTATTTCATGGCGGCGACGACCACCTGTCCGTCTGCGTTGTACACGGTGATGGCGGACGGGAACTCGGGAATGTCGTTCTTGGCTCCGATGAGGGTCCAGCTGTCTGCAACGGCCATCTCGACACCGGAGTAGATCTTCTTCCCTGCGGCCCTGGCCTTGGCACTGAAATCAGTGATCTTGGCCGCGGTGAGGTCGGGGATGTCGTCTGCAGCGATGGCGTGACCTGCCGTGACCTGTCCGTCGGAATTGATGGTGACCTTGCAGTATGTTCCCTGCTCGGGGCCTGCGGTGAGCTTGTCGAGCTTCTTGTCCAATGCAGTCTGCGTAGCATCGCTGACAGGGAACTCCGAAGGAGCCTTGTTCTCGACCTTGTCCAGTCCGACATCGGCCTTTCCAAGAGTGATATCGGCGGAAAGAGCCTTCCCGTTGATGGTTCTGGATGTCGGAACGTACCCTCCAACGGTCGTGTCGGTGTACGCTTTGGCATCGCTGATGGCACCCTCTTTGGCGGTCTTGATGTCTTCGGTGACCCCGGTTTTTGTGGCATAATCGGACAGATCGGTGATTCCTGCGAGAGGGTCCCATTTTCCTCCTGCCTCGGCGGTCGCATCCTTCACCCACACGACATTGGTACCTGCAGGATACTTCTGCCCCTCGTATGTAAATTCGGTAGAGATGTTGTATACATATCCTTCGACCTTGCCCTCGGCACCGAGAGCATTTAGCTCCGTGCTGGTAAGGGATCCTTTCGGCACGTATGCTCCGGAGATGGAGGCGGAGATCTTTTCGTTGACTTCGGTCTTCGTATAGGTCTCGGTCTTCTTGTAGTAGTTGGTCAGACCCTCGGTGGCATTGGTGATGTAGCCGGCCTTGTTGATGGTCTCGATGGCCGTCGCATTAGCAGTCGCCGTGTCTCCGACAGTCTTGATGGCGTTATCGACCTCGGTCTTGGTATACACGTCCGCGGAATTCGCTTTCTTCTCGATGTCCTTCTTGTTGTCTGCGACATCCTTGAACAGACCGGTGGCAGGTTCCTCTCCCACAGCGACATTTCCGACCTTGGTCTCCAGTGTGGCGACTCTGCCCTGAATGCCCTCGGATGCGGATGCGCCGAGAGTGGTCTTCAGAGAGGCGATATTGGTCGTATTGGTCGATACCTGGCCCTCGACGGCCTTGAGGCGTCCTTTGACGGTGTCGGCAGCATCATCGTCGCCGATTGCGGTGTTGATAGCAGTGACATCGCTAGCAGCCTTGTCTGCAGTACTCTTGACTTTTGCGATATCCTCGGCATTCTTGGTGATGTTCGAGTTGGCGGTGGAGATGGATGCCGTATTCTCAGAGACGTTCTCTTCCAGCTTGGTGATCTTGGTTGCGAGAGAATCGCCTCCGGTGGAGCCTCCGCCTGTACCGGTCGCTTTTTCAACAACTGCAAGTCTGGTATCCAAGGCCGCCTCTGCAGCGACGGTTCCGACTGCGATCCAATCGGTGCCGTCGCTGTAGTAGTAGCCTTTTTTGACGGTCCCTCCTGCATCGGCGGTGAGATAGACGAACCTTCCGACAGAAGGAGTCGGAAGACTGGCCACATTCTCTGCGCGGGCGTTCACGATCTGAAGGCCTTTCAGATCCAGATTCGAGATATATTCTTGGCCTCCCATGGTATATCCTCGAATCATCCATGCTCGATGGACTTTTTAAACACGATGGAGAAGAGGTCCGCCCCGAAGGGCGGGATATGGTTTCAGATTATGTAGAGCTCGCCGTCGAAGGCCAGGTCCGCATAGATCGTTATCACGTTGTCGGTGCAGTGCATCTCTCCGAGGACCATTCCTTCGGAGGTGTATATCTGCGCTCCGACCATCCTGCCCTTGTTGTGCTGATAGGATATCTTGTATCTGCCGTTCTCCTGCTTGAGGTCCGCGGCCTTCCAGCTCTTGGATGCGGTCGCTTTGTACAGGGCGACGGTGCCTGTCCAATGGATGTCCGATGCGATATGGATGTTGCCGTCGGTCTGGATGATATCGGGTCTGAATTGGCCTGAGCCGTCGCTGAAGCACTGCACGAGGTATCTGTCGCCCGATGCGATCGGGATGTCCAGGGAGGTTCCATTGTACTCCTTCACGACATCCGCCTCGGCGAGGAAGAGCTTTCCGGAAACCGCCTCGGCGAAGTCGATGGTCAGCGGAGAGTATCCGGTGGCGCTATCTTGGATGGCATCGCCCTCGACCTCCTTGCCTTCCGTGTTGTACGCCTTCACGTACAGAGGCTTGCCCGTGTCGTTGTAGACCTGCCACTCCCTGTCAGGGGTTGCGAACTCGATGACCGCGGGATAGCTCTTGACGCCCGACGGCGTGACCGTCCTCGCCTTCACCATGTTGACGATGAGGGCGTTGTTGCCCGGAGGCGACGGGAGCTGGACGCGCATGGTGCTCAGCGTCGGCGCGGACACCATCGTGGGGTAGACGAACTGGTAGCTGCCGTCGTTCCTCATGAAGCTGAAGACGATGTTGCGCGTGTTCATCCTATGCTCTATCGTGTAGACGGTGTCGGAGGTGTTCCCGAACACGCCGATGTATGTGGCAGGCGTGATTCCGACGACCTGTGTGGTCGTGGCTCCGCGCACGACGGACCAGCAGGTCTCGTCGTCCGGGTGATGGTCGTTGTTATCGACGCGGGAGATGTAGAGCGCGTTGTCGTAGACTACGACATCGCCTGTATTGTACAGATACAGGCCGTCCTGGGTGATTCCCTTCCAGACGCTGACTCCCTCGCCGATGTTGGCCTTCTTGTCCAGCTCGCGTGCGATGACCCTGTTCTGGACGGGATTCTTGGACGAATAGGACATCGCGTCGTCCACGGTGGTCGGAGGGACGGTGGCGTCTATCCTGCCGTTCTCGATCTTGATGTTCGTCCCTGCCGTGAGCTTCGGCTGGAGCTTGTCCAGCTCTGCGACCAGCACCCTGTTCTGGACGGGATTGGTCGAGGTGGCGGACATCTTGGAATCCACATCGATGTTCGGGCCGACGTAGGAGATGACGTTGGTGTCGCTGATGGCGATGTTGCTGCCGGGGATGAGCCTGTCCTGCTTCGCTCCGACCGCGGTCGCAAGGTCCTGCGAGGATGCCTTCAGCGCCAGCTCCGCCCTGATGGCGGTGGTCTCGGAATCGATGCGGGCGATGTCCCTGTCGTGCTTCTCGATTATGCCGCCCTCCCCGCTGTCGCCGTTGAGCTGCGTCTCGATGACTCCCACCCTGGCCTCCACGGCCTCGACGTCCGCGGACACGTCCTGCTTGGCGCTGGCGATGGCCGCCGCGGTCGCATCGGACACGGGCATGTTGGCGGGAGACAGGTTCTCCACGTTGCCCAGGCCGACCTGCGCCTTGGTGACGCGGTGCGGGTTCTGCACGTCGTCCTTGTGGGCCGCGAGGTCCAGCTCGTCGTCCTTTATGCGGGCGAGGAAGGACGAGGACAGGGAGATGGTGTGGATGGTCGGATTCTCGGCATCGCCGGACGCCACCAGCTCGATGGTGATGTTCTCGTCGCCGGGCCTGAACGTGTCCACGAGATCGTGGACGGGGACGACGATGGGCTCCTCGGCTCCGTCCACTTCGAAGATGAGGGACTTCTTGGACGCGTCGTAGTACGCCTTGGATATCATGCTCTCCAGCGGAAGGTCCACATGGCATATCTCCTGGCCGTTGCCGTCGAGAAGGCGCAGATAGTGGGCGCCGGCCTCTCCGTCCAGCCTCTTGACGTACTCCATCCTCTGACCCATCGCGGAGGCCTGCACGAGCGATGCGGGAGCGGCGAGGGCCGCGCCTGCGGTGGCGGAGACCTTCTTGGCGACGAAGCCCTGCTTGGCGCCGTCGTAGACGATGGCATCGCCGTTCCCGACCATGCTCTTGAGCAGAGGGATGCTGTCGACGCCGTTGCCCGTCGGGAGCTGGGATGCCTTGAGCTTCCCGTCGTCGGACAGGGTCGGGACGTTCAGCCACATCTGCTGGAATTCGCCGGAGATGGACTTGAAGTACAGGTCCAGCCCCTGCTCCTCTCCATAGGGGTTGATGTGGGCCTCCTTGGCGACGGGACGGATGACCGCCAGCGACTTCAGGGCCTCCAGAGCCCCTATCACGGTAGGAGCCGTTGCAGGAGTGTACGGCGGCGCCTTGCATCCGCATCCGGGCTTGGGAGGCTTTATGCAGGACGCGCGGAACGCCACGCCGTCCGTCGCGCTGAGGAGGTACTCGGTCACGAGAAGGCCGTCGGGGGTTCCGTTGAAGTTGTCCGCGACCTCCGCCTTGACGAACCAAAGGTTGTACTCCACACGCAGGGACGAGGCCCTGGAGGTTATCTCGTAGGGGATGGGGAAGTCGTATCCGGAGAACACGGGCGAGGAATCGGGGCCGTAGACGTAGGGGTTCCCGACCTCGTCGTATACCGCGAACACGATGTACGGCACATACCCGTCCGCCTTGAAGTCCCAATCCTCCCCGCCGTCCTGGATCTTGAAGTGGATGCGGGTGCTCCCGGAATCGTAGGTCTGTCCCGCGTATCCTTTGCGGTCGCTCGTTATCGAGCGGGTCATCCTGTCGAATGTACGATACAGTTCCATGAGCTTCCATCGTCCGAGGAGTTTATAAAAAGGACGCAATCGCTTATTTCTTCGAGTGCATCTCCTTCGCCCTCTCCCTGCGGTAGCATCCGCATGAACGGGTGTATCCGAAGATGAGGTTGAATGTCTGCACCGTGGTCTCGTTCCCGCAGTCGCAGATGCAGTTCCAGCATACCTTGCGCCCCTGATGGGGCGCCTTCCCCAGGACGAGGAGGCGCCCGTAGCGCTGGCCGGCGAGGTCTATGGGGTGGCGGGTCATTCTTCCCTCGAAGCATCGTCCACCAGATTGAGTGTCTTGATTTCGACCTGCTCTGCCCCCACATCCGCTTTGCGGATGAACCCTGAAGAGGGGATACCTCCGACACGGATTGTAGATTGGGCCCTCTGCCATTTCGTAGTGCTTTTGGCCCATGCCTTCCATCTGTTCAGTTGATATTCCGACAGCATAGATGCATTATCTACTCCAAAATACTCCTTCACAATTATATTCCGGTTTATTCTGGCGCCTTTGAACGAATACATGGGCATCGAATCCAGCCACTCATCGATGGCTTCTGCACCAGGATCTATCTCTGTGGCACTCATCTGAACGATACGCGCCAATTTATCAATACGGGATGCTTTCGGAAGTGCGCCTTTTTTGAAAAGATGCAACGCTTCAGCCCATATCTGCTCCACCTCATATTGAAGCTTCGGGATTCTTCTCCTTACCGGGACTTCTTTAGTACATACGTCTGGATCGCAAATCACAGGATAGAAACGTCTTGAGCCTGTAGGATCCACGAAAACCTCTCCATCATTGGATGTCGCAGCAAGTATGAAATGACGCGGGTAGACCTCCTCACGACGCGCGTAGGGCTTGCGGATCCTATCAGTATCCTGAGAAATGAATGCCTTGAGGTCATCCTGTGTGGAACGATTGCGAATCTGTTTGGATTCTCCCATCTCGACGATGACAGCCCCGCGTACAGATTCCAGGAATATATTAGGGCGAGATACGTCCGCAGTAGTAGCGGCATACCAATCATCGGAACCCGCTAGGAATCTCAATACGGTTCCTTTGCCTATCCCTTGCTCTCCGATGAATACGGGAACCACTTCGTGCTTGGCAGGACCATACATGCGTGCGATGGCTCCGAGGAACCAAGCTTCGCATAGACCTTCCAGATATTCGTCCTCCTTCTCCGACCTGCACCCTGCATTCTCCCTCAGCGAGGGGGCGGCAGCGCCCAGATAGTCGATGAATACACGTTTCAGACGCTCTTTCCCATCCCAGTCGTGCGACTCCACCCATTCGCGGAACATATTGCGACGGGTACGCCCGATCATAACTGCCAATGCCTCATCCATGACTTGGACTGAAGGAAATCTCTTCCCTACATAGCCCAGTTCCCTCAACCTCTCCTGCAATCTGAGATGATATTCCGAGACTATGCTATCGCACAGCGGGACTACGCCTCTGTCTGGTTCTCCCAAGAAGGCCATGTCCATCATCTCGCATTCCTTCAACTCATCATAGTACAGCCTGTTCCCCCAATCAGGAAACAGAGTCTCAAACTCATCAACCAGATCTATCAGGGTGAGGGGGATCTCTCTCCCGACCACGATTTGATCGGACAGTCCTGTCACCAGGTTGATTCCGAGGATGCGCAACTTCCTACCTGAATCAAATTCCAGACTCAGAAAATGCGGAGACGAATTGAGTATTATCGATGAGATGTCTTCCAATGATGCTTCGGTATCTCCGGAAATCACGACATCTCCATTCAATCTCCCGAATGAATACCCGTCATATGTCAAGGTTCCGTCGGGTTCGACGTGCAGTCCTGCCGATTCGAGCAAGGTTATGTATGATGCGTCCTGCATATTTCATCAGAGTCAACATAGACTGCCTCCATATTAATATTTTGCAATGGAGCTGCAAGACACATATTTATAGTGTCATTGCATTTTGGATTCTAGGACGTCGGAGTTCAGGCATATTTCATCATTTTCCGACGTCCGGTAGATTTTCATATACCTTCACTCTCGAAAATCAGAGGATTCCGAGCGCCTTCTTCGACCTGCCCGAAGAGGCTCTGCAACTAGGATGTAATGAATTTCATTACTTTCATCACACAGGTTTTTTTCATGAATTGGGCCTCCTCTGATGTCATGGAGGTGACAAAGAAGATGATTTTGTAATGAAAGTTGAACCTTTGTAATTATGGTGTAATAAGGAAAATATTGCAATAATCTACACAAAGTTTTAAATAATATCATCTTTAGTATATATACTAATATACTACTATAATGTATTGTAATAAATGTAATATTGTATTGTAAATTAAAAGAAATTTATTATGTATCTACGAAATTCGTAGATCAAATATAATTTATAGGGAAACGGGTTATATTTCCTTACATTCTCACACCCCGCCCGTTGCCATCTCTCTTCCTATCCTTCATCCATATCTTTTTCCCATTCCGATTCGCCCCCTGACGTCAGGCGGTCCTGAACGCCCTTCTTGGGAAAGCATCATATAGGCTCGATGCCATGTCCTATCCGGCAGGGATGAGTTCGTATTACTCATGGTATCGACCCTGCCAGTATTCCTTGTCCGGCGCCGCCCGCCTTCTCCGAAAACCATTCATATCCCCTCCGCCATCCTTGTTCCGGACACGGGGCTTTAGGGTGTTTCACTCCGTGTCCCGCCTGTTGCAGGAAACCGTTTAAGTCCCGCATCCTTTCCGGTACACGGGCGCCGGGCCATTCGAGCATTCCCATCAACGCCGGCGCCCCCCGTCCCCTGCCTTGATATACCTCCGCATCCATCCTCATCCGACCCGCGCATGCTCCCGGCTCCGCACCCATGAGGTCCCTAAGCGTCCGGGAGCCTCTGCAGCACTCCGAAGCGCAACCTATATATCTTCGACCTGCGATGGAGGTTCTGCGGTCATATCTCCGCCGCATCCGGCGGGAGGGTCTTTGTCCTATTCGCCCTCCCGCCCCACCAATATATACCTCCAAGCGCATCCTCTTCTCATGCAGCTCAGACATATCGCATTGCTCGCATCCCTTCTCGCCCTCGTGCTGGCGACGGTACCGGTTATGGCGGAGGATGGGGATGCGGCGGAGGAGGACTCGGTGCAGTTGAAATTCTATGTGAATGACAGCATCGTCTATTGCTTGTCTCTCGCAGAAGGACAGGCCGTTACAGCAGACTCATTCTTCTATGAGATGACTGATGTGAACGGATTCGCAGGATGGCAGCTCCGCGACGGGGATTTCTATGAAGGCACATCGATCATTGGACAGGATTTCACAGAATATGCCGAAATCGGGATCCGCTTGTTGAAATTCGACGCCGTGTTCGAGACCGCGCCTCCCGCAGGCGGGGGCGGAGAGGGGATCGAGCTTTCGCTCGAAGGCATCCTGACCCCTGTCCTCATCGCGTTCGGCGCCGTCCTCATCGGATGCGCGGCCGTGTACCTGCTCGCCAGGCGCGTTCACTGATTGCCCAGATTGGACATTATCCTGCTGGTGTTCGATGACAGGTCCATCGACGCCAGCACACCCCAGGTGTATTCGGTGGTGCATTCCGGGTACGAGCGCTCGTACGTCTTCAGAGCGAGCTTCTGATTCTTCGGACTGCCCGTTATCTCGGAATCGCTGTCCACATACAGCTCGTTCACGCCGTCGCTGAAGCTCAGGGCGACCGATGCGGGCTCGAAGTACGGCGCCCACATCCCCATCGACCCCGAATCGTGCAGCTCGCGCATCTTGAATATCACGGTCTGCTGAGGCTCGGACACGTAGTCGAGATAGTTCCTGGCGAATCTGCCCGCCTGATCGAACCATACCGTCTCTCCGTCGGGAACCTCCGGCGTCTCGCCCGTCCCTTCTCCTTCCCCTGTTCCTTCTCCTTCCCCTGTTCCTTCTCCTTCCCCTGTTCCTTCTCCGGTCTTTTCGCCTTTCCATTGGATGTCGTCCGAGTCGGAACTCTGCTTCAGGGAGGTCAATGTGAACGACCCTCCATCCTTTTCCCCGTAAAGGCCCTTGCTAGCCTCATCAACGAACGTTTGTTCATAAGAGGTATAGACTATCGAACCACTGTTGTTCTTCTCATAACGGCCGTCTTTGACGCTAGGAATGGAACATCTTATCTTCACAACGTTAGCAACCGTATCCGTCCCCTCGTCTCCGAGGTCCACATCCCCGACCACTGCGGCCCCGTATTTCGACGACGAGGACGGGTAGAGGTCGATGTCCTCCGGATGGAGCAGGCTCGACGACCTGCGGTAATCGACGACGTACGCCTTGTCGTTGGCGAAGAACACCCTCGCTCCGCATATCATCGCCGCGACCTGGAGGATGAACCAGACATTGGTTCCGGCAGGGAATGCCAGATCCATCTCCTCATCCACATATTCCGTTTCGCCCTTCCTTCCCGAGGGGATGCTGAAATCGCTTACGAGCGAATCGCCTTTGAATACCTGGCAGAACTCTCCTGAAGTCAGAATCCTCGAGATCCATCTATCTGCCGTATCGCCTGCGCTGTCCTGCAGCACGGCCCCTCTGATGCGCTCCGCGTCGCAGTAGGCGGTGAGCGTCAGGGTGTTCTTGGAGAGCTTGACCTTCGTCAGCGTCATCGTCGAGGTGCCTGCGAGCGAGATTATGAGCTTGTTCCTGCCCGCCTTGAGCCTGCACTCCTTCTCGCTCAGCAGGGACGGGTATGCGCGGGAGAACGCCTTCCTGGGGATGGTTATCTGCGCATACTCGAACGGAGCCTCCGGGCCCGCCGTGATGGTGCATGAATCGACCAGATTGATATCGCTGCCTTCGCCGTCGCCCATGCGCATCAGGAGGACGCTGTTGGAGCCGTTCTCGTCGCTGATGGTGATGGAGAAGTCCTTCCTGCTGTAGCCCTCCGTATCGGGCGTTCCGGACCGGATATACATGGAGCCGACATGGAACTCGAAGCTCCCCTGAAGGGACTCGGGACGGCCCTTGACCGCCCTGATGTACAGATTCTTGATGTATCCCGTTTCGGACGAGCTCCCGTCCCTGCCCCTCAGCGGGGCGATGTAGGGGTTGTCGGACGCAGGGACGTAGCTGAGGCGGTATCCGTCCGTCCTCGCCTGCCAGCGGTCCAGCGACTCCATCAGCGCCTCCGTCCAATCGGCGTTGGACCAGCGCGCGGTATCATGCGAGGACGAGCTGGGGGACGAGGGCTGCTTGCGGGTGAAGGATACGGTTATCGTCTTGTACGTCCTCGATTCCAGCGGGAACGCGGCCTGCTTCGGCTTCGTCACTATCGGCGTTACCGAGCAGCTCTTCTGGAACTGCTCGGAGATGTTCGTCACCGTGCCGAAGTCGAACGTATATCCTGTGGACGGGTCCTCAAGGCGCAGCCTGCCTGCCTCGTCGGTCATCCGCTCACCTTGAAGAACGCGAGGATGACCGCCCCGTCGCCGCCATAGCCTGCTCTTTCCTTATCGACCAGATACGACTCTGCACGGCCCGAACCGCCTCCTCCACCGACCTTTCCGCTGTATGCGCGAACCTGCGGGTCTGCTTCATCGGCACCGTCTCCGCCGATCGATTCATAATATCCCGATGCAGGGTAGCGCGTGCCGTCCTCTGCGATGAACGCATAGCGGAATGCGGCGGCTCCGCCCCCTCCGCCCCCGTATCTCAATACATTCGCAAGACCCGAAGGGGATGGGGCCGTGCCTCTGGTTCCCTTCTTGCCTCTGTTCTCCTTCACATTGGGCGCTTCGTATCCTCCGTCCTGCTCGTACGAGCCTCCTGCGACATACTCCTCTCCGCCTTTTCCTGCGCTGCCCATATTCTTCGTGCCTCCGCCTCCGGAACCGCCCTCGGCGGTGCAGATGTTGTATCTGCATTTCACGACGGTCTTCCCGCCGTTCTTCCCATCCCCTCCGTCTCCTGCGCTGAGTGCTCCGCGGCTCGCTCCGCATTCGCCTCCTGCACCGATGGTCACGGATATGACGTCGCCTGCCGATACCCCCCATGAAGCGGTGGAGGTCTGCCCGGCTCCGCCTGCCCCGCCCGGAGCCATCACATATTCCTGATTTCCGAGTTCGATGAAGCGTGCGCTTCCGCCTGCCCCTCCTCCGCCTCCGACTGCATAGACGGATACGTGATCGACTCCTGACGGAACCGTCACCGTCTCATCGGATGTGATGTACTGTACGCTCGATGCCTTCCTCCATCTCGCCGTGAGGGTCATCTCGGTCTGATATGTGTATGTCGAGCCTACAGGGACGTATGCGCCGTTCGAGACCTCCCATCCTATGAATACTGCGCCGCCCATGATGTCCGCCCATTCATCGGGCAGAGGCACCGACTGCGGGTATCCCTTCAGCACCGACACGGTCGTCGTTTCGGTCTTCTTATCGAAGGTCTCCGTCACCAGCGTGAGCGTCACCCTCTCCGCCTCGGAGCTCGTCATCTTCATGTTGCCGAATTGGAGCGGAAGGCTGAAGGTCATCTTCTGCACCGAATAGCTCACACCCAGCGCGCCCACGAGGAACACGTTGCCCGATATGGGCGCCATTAGCGACGCATCGGCAGGAGTGAACACCATCGTGCATCCTCCCGTCTGCTCCCCTTTGCTGTCCAATCCGAAGTTCTGCCATCTGTCGAAGAGGTCCTCCAGATGCCTGTACCACTTGCCGTTGGACCAATCATCAGGATCCGACGACATGTCGCTGTAGGGGAAAGGATTCACCCTCTCGCACTTGAATGTCACCTTCTCCGTCGCGCCCAGGTCCATGCAGAAGTTGTTCCTGCACCCGTAGATGATGGTCCCCATCTCGGTGAGATTGACATTCACGTTCCTCTCGATATCGACCACGAGAGGCATCCTCAGCGTCTCCTTCACCGCAGCCAGTCCCGCACGCGCAGGATAGTTGAACGACAGCATCAGGTCTCCGACGCCCTCCATCGGAACGACCCCCTGATGCGCGACTGGGACACCTGCTCGTTGACCGTATCCCTGATGATGGTCTTCAGCTCCGAATCGGTGTATCCGTACACATTGATCGTCGTGCTCCCTCCGACGCTTCCCATCCTGTCCTCGGGAATGACGTATTCGCCTTTCCCGTCTTCTCCGAGCACTCTGAGCGAGCCTCCGGCCTTGGCGGGCACATATCCCCCGTCGGCCATTCCCAGCCCTGTCAGAGTGCCGTACGATGTGGCGCCCGCGGCCAATGCGGCAATGGCCGCGACGGCGACCATCGTGCCCGCCCCCAGGTCCTTGAATATGCCCATCGCGTTTATCGCCATCTCCGCGGCCTTCATCGCTATCCACAGCGATATGAACTCCTTCAGATGGCTCAGGATGACGGTGGTGGCGGTGAGAATGGTGTTCAGCACGCCTATCGCGGGCCCCTCGATGAATGCGCCTATAGTCTGGAGCATCGTGCCGATGCCCCCCACGAGGCCGCCCTGGTCTTCGAGGAGCTCGCCGATGTTCGTGAAGTATTCTCCGAAGAGCTTGACGCCGTAGTCGATAGCGTATGCGAACATCTCGCCCAGCGTCTTCCCCTCGAACGCATCCCACATGTCCACGACCTTGTCCAGAAGGTCCACCGTGGCAGGGATGAGGACTTCGGCCAGCTTGTTGCCCAGAGGCATGAAGAACAGGGTCATGGCGAGGTTGAACAGCTGCTCGATGGTCTGAAGGAGAGGCGATGCCGACTTCAGCCTGCCGTAGATGTCCTCGACGATGCCGAATCCCTTGGTAAGAGAGGCGGAAACGGCCTTCTCGGCCTGGTTCACGCCCTTGGTTATGAGCTTCTTCTGGTTGTTCTCATCCTTGATGTAGTCCTTGAACTGGTCACTCAGGCTCTCGCGGGCCTCGTTGGCCTCTCTCTCGGTCTGCTTGTTGTCGGCATACTTTCCTGGCGTATAGGGCTTCCCGCCCGGAATGACATCGAAAGGCTCGCTGATGACCTGCTCCAGCGCCTTCCTCAGCTTCTCCAGGTCTTCGGGGGACAGCTCGAATCCCAGTCTGATCTTGATTCCTTCTTCAGCCATTTCAATCATCCCTGGCGAACAGCCTCGATAGGACGGCGTCGGCTTCGAGTCCCGCGCTGTACCTGCGCAGGCCCATCTCGGTGGATATCAGGATCTGGATGTCGGAGTAGTTCAGCTCCATGAAGCTGTCGATGCTCCCGCCCTGACGGAGGTGGAGACCATAGGCGAAGAGGAGGGCCATCTCGCCCTCCAGCTCGCCCTTCTTGATCGCATCCTCGTACAGGGTCAGGCCGAGCTCCCTGTCTGAGAAGCCGGTGCAAAGACTTCCAAAGGGTCGTTCTCGCCCTCCATGATGTGTTCCGCGGCCGCGGACAGGTCTTTCCAGAACCTCTCTGCGGAGCCTCTGCACGCATCATCCATCCTGTCGCAGTACGCATAGAATCCCGACAAGTCCTCCAGATCGAGGGGGAACGGGGCGGAGTCCACGAACATGAGGGTCACGATGGTCTGCACGTCGCCCGCGCTGGTCTTGGAGAGGTCTATCTCCTTGTTGACTCCGATGCCCGAGATGCGTCCGATGGCGTTCTCAGCCATCCTGCGCCTCGTCAGCCTCGGTTCGCGGACCGTGACGATCCCGTTCATTCCGTACTCGGCCATATCGATCCTTATCGATCCATCCACGCTCATGCCGTTACCTCTCATCACACGGTGCGTCCGGTACCCAGATCCTCCTGTCCGTTGACTATCTCGATGGTCAGCTTCCTGCATTTCGACGAGCTCATCTGGTCGATGAGCCTGGACCCGTCTCCCTTCTGCCTTGTGAACGAGTTCATGATGACATCCTCGACTATAAAGGCGACGCTGCGGTCGGACTTGCCGATCGCGCTCTCGAACGTCTCGCCCTCGTCGCGGCATTCGGTGAACGATGCCACGGTCATCAGCGGCATGGGCCTCTTGCCCTTGCACATGAATCTGTAGACGTTCGAGGATATCTCGGTGGTCTTCGACCCTCCGCCCATGACCAGCGCCCTGTAGCGCAGGAAGTCGTTGGCGTATGCGGTCATCCCCAGCTGGATGTCCGCCTTCCCTCCGTAGTATCCGACGGAGGTGCCTCTGCATGTGGTGTAGTTGGGGTTGGTTCCGATATCCAGACCGATGGTGATGGATTCGACGTTCGCCATGTAGTTGGCGCTCTCCGCCTCTCCCTTGAACAGACAGGAGAACTCCACGAGGTGGCCGTCGTAGTCCTCGTAGAACGTGCCGTAGTCGCCCAGCTCCGTCTTCTCGTCGGAATAGAATCCCGATATGGTGACGGTCGTCCTCGCCGCACCCGAGGAGCGGGAGAATCTGATGGATTTGGCCACGCATCCCACGAGGGTGAACCTCTCGTCCTGTCCTCCGTTGACGGTGATGCCGTTGAGCGTCACCCCCTTGATGACGAAGGACGGCACCAGCGCATTGTTCCTGAGGGAGAACGTGTGCTTCCACTTCCCCGCTCCTGCGGATGCCGTGGTCACGGTATCGAATATCATCTGATACAGTGCCAGATTCTCATAGTCCATTGCGAACGACATCTCGAAGGAGCCGGAGAACTGGCCGTAATCCACGGTCTCGTAGAATTTCGACCCTGCGCCGTACAGCTCCGTGGTCGATACGGTCGGCGTCGCCTGCGCGAAGAAGTTGGGCGGAAGGTGGAACCAGCCGTCGTCGTCGGGCTCCCCGGATGCGAAGGAGGTCTCCTTCGCAACCATGAATGATTGGCGGACCCCCGTCATTCAAGGGCCTCCGTGTATCTCGTCATACCCGTCATATCCTCTGGAGGGTTTAAAAACACCGCTACCGAGGATGGGAACGTGGTATCCTGTGAGCTTGATGTCGTAGGTGTACGTGTACCAGCCGTCCGCCGAGTTGTCGGGGCGCTCGTTCGTCACCTCCAGGTACGTGTAGGGGCTGACCGCCCTCATCGCCCTGCGACGGGACTGGAGGATGGACTCGATGATCCTGGCCCATCTGAACATCAGCTCCCTCGACCTGCACGAGAGCTTGATCGCCAGCCTGGGCATCCTGTCGGCCGTGCGGAAATCGGTATCGGACACCATCCTCTGGGACGAGATGAGGTACACGAACACGCTGCCGTACCTGGAATCCATCATGAGCTTCTCGCGCTCGTAGACGAACTGCGGCCTCGGCTCCCCGGGCGTGTCGGGCCAGTCCTCCGCGAGGATGTCGCACAGGAGCTTCGCGTCGTCGCCGACGTATATCGCCGGCCGCGCCTCCGTGTCCATGACGTGGTCCATCATGCGCTCACCCGTACATGGAGAACACGGCGGAGGGCCTCTGGTATGCGCCCCAGATGTAGTTGGATTCCTCCGTCCACGTCTTTATCATGTCCTGCCTCACCATGCCGAGGTCCCCGCCCTGTCCGACCTTGATGAAGAACGGCTGGGTCTGGAGTATCTGTATCATCGTGAGAAGGACGCACAGCCTTCTGATGGCCTCGGGCGCAGGCTCCTCGCTTCCCCATCTGTAGGTCAGCCTGAGCGTGTTGTAGCGGGGCTGGAAGATATTGGCGCGGTAGAAGAGCCTCCCGCGCTCAGGGTCCACCCAGAACCTGCATTGGTTCTCCGAAGGGTCCGCATCGCTGCCCTCGAATGCGCTGACGTCGCGCCACTGGCCGGAGAAGGAGCGCACCTCCACCTTGTCCCCCTTCGCAGGGTCCAGGGGGCGCAGGTCGCGTTCGAGCTGGACGAAGTTGCCTCCGCGGAGCCAGTATTCCGTGCGCCACGTGTTCTCGTCATGCTCGTAGACGTCGATGGATACCACCCTGTCCTTGACGCGGTTCTCGCGCCAGGAACGCCTCAGACGCCTGTCTATCATCTCGCTGTTGGAGCGTATCATGCGCTCCACCTGCTCGAAGGACGGATGGCTCATATCGTCGAATGCCATCGTTTTGAAGGGGTCGTCCGGACTGGGAAGGTCCATCGCCATCGCCACGTCATCCGGCGTGCAATAGACATCCGTACCGCTTGAATCGATCATGCTTTGCAGAATGTATATCTGATTTATAAAGGATAAATGGTTTGGAAAGCCCCTCGATATATGCGCGAGGCCTCGTTCAGAGCTTCGCCCATCTTCTCGACGAGCTCTTTGAAAGCATGCTCCGTGAACATGACCTCCACCTGCTTGCGCCCTATCTCGAAACCCAGCGAATAGGTCTTGACAGCAGGGTCCGCTCTGTCCAGATGGACGCCGATGGTGATGTCCTTCGGGTTCTCACGACTCTTCTTCCACATGTCCCATTCCTCCTATGCTCAATCCGTGCTCTTCCGCCATGCGCTCCATCTCGTCCAGTATCGGGTCCAGCTCGTCCAGCAGGGCCATCGCATCCTCGACGGAGCGGGGCAGGGCGTAGACGCCCCCTGCAGCCCTTATCTCCTTCATGCGGCGCTTCTGGATGGGTCTCATGCTCCCGGCGGCGGTCTTGACCTCCATGCCGATGAACAGACCCCTGTAGCAGACGACCATGTCGGGGTCGCCCGGCTTTCCGAAGCTTCCCTGCGCCACGGGTGCGAAGTATGCGCCTCTCTCGGCGAGAGCCTTCTTGATATCGGACTTGATGATGCTCTCAGGCTGCCTCATGCTGCACCTTGCGTACCGAGATGTTCAGCATCTTCCCTTTCAGATCGTACGTGTCATACAGGCTCTTCGGGACGTATATGCACTGGGAGCCGCCGCGGTTGGCGACCGTCTTCCTGCCGATCTGCAGCACCTCGTCGCTGTCGCGGACTATCAGGATCACATCGACCAGGTCTCCCTCATCCATGTCCCACAGCTTGGGGATGGACAGATACGGAGTTCCGTTCGTGGCGAGGTGCAGACAGTTGGTCAGAAGATACTCGTTGGTCATCCTATCACACCGTTGGAGGGGCCGAAGCCCCTCGGTTTCACTCGGAGGCCTCCTCCGAAGGCTCCTCGGCACCCGAGACGTCCTCTTCGGTAGGCTCGTAGAACTGCTCGATGTCGGCGAAGCTCTCCACGATGTCTCTGGGGACGGGCTCGTACTTCCAGATCTTGGCTCTGGTCTTGTCGTTGTAGGTCTCCAGCTTGACGTCCGCGAGGACGACTCCTCCGACTATGCTCTCGGGATTGGGGATGCCGATATTGGTTCCGCTGAGGGCCTTTCCGAGGGATGCCACGACCCCCATCTGCTTCACGTTGGTGAGCTTCGGCGGGAAGGAATCGTCGTCCTTCGCGCTGAAGAAGTACATCTGGGAGAAGTCCGCGTTGTTGGAGAGGGACGTGAATCCGATCTTGTATCTCGCGTTGTTCTCGTCGTAGGATGCGGAGGTGATCTTGAGGTACTGGTATCCCTCCTCGGGCGGGATGTAGTCCCCCGCGACGGATACGTTGATTCCGCTGAGCGCCCATGTCTTGTTCTCGAATGCCATTTCATTCACTCCTTGTGTTCTTTTTCATCGGTAAAGGGTTTTCAGTCTCTCCTCTTGAGCCTGAATGTGCTCACGGATGTGACCTTCATGTATTTGTCCACATCGATTCCCGCTTCCTTGAGAAGACCCTTGTCCAGAGTCTTCCTCTCGGATACGGAGAGCGAAGCGGTGCATCCCTCTCCTGCGAGAGAGGACACCTTGTGGTATCCCATCCAGTCCTTGAGCTGGGCCTGCAGGGATTCCTTCGCGGCCGTCAGGTCCGCGTGCTCCAGCTCGGCCACGGCCAGCTTCCTGTCGATGTCTGCCAGCTCCTCCAGACGGGCGCGGGTCTCATCGATGGATTCGACCAGTCCCGCCAGATGCTCGTAGAGCTCCCTGTCGCCGTCGTTGGACGGGTCGTAGGGAGGGGTGACGTTGCCGAGCACGTATTCGGCGTACCATGCCCTCACGCGCTCCATCCCTTCCGCCACCTGCTCCCTGTCGATGGGCATCTCGAACAGCGCCGACGTCTGCGTGCTGGGCACCCAGCACTGCGGGTTGGCGTATGCGTTCCTATCGACCAGTCCGAGTCCGACGAAGGCCTTGTCCTTCTGCGTCAGGAACTCGTTGTACAGTGCGACCTGCCAGTAGTAGTACTCCGGCACTCCCGCATGCTCCTTGCCCGTCCATGCTCCGACGTTCCCGGACGTCTTGATCTCGAGGATGTACTCGTCGGAGGAGCCGTCCTCCGCCTTGCGCATCACGATGCCGTCCACGTGTCCTGCGAAGACATCATCCTCGAAGTCGGACTCCCACGAGTCGTGGTCGCCCTCGCGCTTCTCGAAGACCTTCTCCGCAGGCAGGAACAGGCCCTGCTCGGGATACGTTCTGCCCAGGTAGTCGATTATCACAGGTTCGAGGGCCTTTCCCGTCTCGATGGCGGGCTTCCCATCCAGGTCCTCTCTTCCCAGCCCCAGCATGGAGCAGGCCGCCTGGAACGGCGTGGACCACGGAGACAGTCCCAGAACCGCGGCCATGGCGGTTCCAGTGACCTTGTTGTGCACGGATCCGTCGGTGCGGATGACTCCGTTCTCGACGGTGTATGCGCACTTGGGCGCACTGTACCTGCGGGCCATCACGCCACCTTCTCGAAGTCGGCGATGAAGTCCACTGCATCGGACTGCGTGGATACGGACGCCCTCGCCTCGGACATGGCGTTGTACCTCTCGGCGCCGACCTTGCCCTCGCGGGCCGCCTCCGCCCAGCTGTCGCAGATCTTCTTCATGGTCGCTTCCTGGATGAGCGTCGGCTTCTTCCCATCCGCCTTCGCTTTCGGCGCAGGAGCGGCCGCCTTGGGGGCCTCGGGAGCCTTCGGAGCCTTCACAGCGGGCTTGACGCCCCCGTCCAGCACCTTGGACTTCATCTCGACGGCCTCTGTGAGCGTAGGCCTTGCAGGGAAGCCGTCCGAGGACTCGTCGCTCTCGGTCATATTGGGGTCGAACCCCTCTCCGAGCATGAACGTTCCGGACAGCCAGCCCTTCAGAGCATAGGTTCCCGCCTTGGACAGGGCCTTGTCGCCCGAATCCCCGGCCTCTCCGGGGACGCGGTACCTGATGTATGCTCCCGTGTCGATGTCCACGACATCGATGATCAGCATCAGGGTGACATGCTGGCTCATGTTCCCGATGGCTCCGCGGAACGCGATATCCTCGTAGCAGGGAACGACCTCCAGTCCGGCCTTGGCGAAGGCAGGGTTCAGGAGGGACTTCATCCTGTCCACGGACAGGTACGGGTACCATTTGCTCCTGTCGGAGCCGATCTTCATGACCTTGTCGGGGGTCCAGTCCATGGTAAGGGTCATCCCCCTTATCTGGTTGAGCTTCCTGAGCACTCCGACGGGATACGGGCCGCTCTCGGCGGGCGTCTCCTCGACGCATTCCTCGATGGCCTCTTCGATATTCTCCATATTCTCTTCAGTCTGTGCTTCTTCTTCGATTTTCTTCGCTTTCTTCTTCGCAATCGCTTCTTCAGGCATCTTTCTCACCTCGCTTCTTGCAAATCCTTGTATGCACACTGTGTATATATACATTTCTACAATGTATTCATCACGAACCCAGAGAATACTCTCTGAGCATCTCCGCAGTGACGTCCACGCCGTTCAGAACGCTCTTCCAGACCTTGTCCTCGACCGTTCCCGGCGTCGTCAGGCACAGATATCTGCATTTCTCGGTCTGTCCTTTTCTGTATATGCGCGCACGGGACTGCGCCAGCTCCAATGAGCTCAGAGTCGGCTCGTACATGACCATCGTATGGCTTGCGAACAGGTCCAGACCTGCTCCTCCTGCCAGATACTGGGCCACGATGACCGTCGCATCGCCTTTCTGGAACTTCACGGACGTGTCTTCGGTGCGTCTTCCGTCGAAAATGACCGTTTTGCGGCCGATCTTGCGTGCGATCTCGGCGCATCTGTCCACAGAAGGCGTATATCTGCAGAAGATGACCACTTTATCGTCGGTTCCGAGCAGGATGTCCTCCAGAGCCTCGTCCTTGGACGTCTTGAGCTGCAGGATGCGGCCGTCATCGTCCCTCAGATGGCCCGAACAGACCTGAAGGAGCTTCCCGAAGGTCGAACCTCCCGTCTGAGGGTCTATATTGTAGGCATCGAGGCACATCTCGCGCACATCCTTGTACACCTTCTTCTCCGCAAGAGGGCAGGCGATGTCCGTATCGGTGAATCCGGGCATGTCCACGCAGTCTTCGAGCCTTGCGAAGATGCCGTGGGCCTGTATGAGCTCCTCGCAGGCCCTCTCGTTGTACGAATCGGGCTTGAACCACTTGTCCAGAGAGGCCACATACCGCCCGCAGAAGGCCGTCCAGCTCGGCCAGATGTCCGGTTCGAGGAATCTCATCTGTCCGTAGAGCTTCTGCCAGTCCTTCCCCCCGCCTTTGGCCGAGCCGGAGACGGGAGTTCCAGTCAGAATGTACCTGTAACGCGCTTTTCTGGCCAATTCGAGGCATACCTGCGTCTGTCCGCTCGAATGTCCGCCCAGGAAATGGGCCTCATCGAGGATTATCGCGTCCCATTCGCGGTCGAATTCGGCCTTCGGATGGTATATCGTGCTCTTGCATTCGCGTCCGCCGCGCTTGAATACGCGCACTTCGCGGTCTCCGAGGGTCCTGCGGTACGAGACTATGGTCGTGCGGGCCTTCAGAGCCTCCACATCGGCCTCCGTGACGCCCTCGAAGCGCATCATTCCGTCGATGGAGGACGCCCAGTTGTTCGTGAGCGATGCAGGACAGACGATGAGGGCGTTCCCCACCCTTCCATCGCGCATCGCCGATATCAGCCATGTCAGCGCGATGGCGGTCTTCCCCGTTCCGGCCTCGTAGTAGATGGCCAGATGGTCCATCGCGCCCATGCACCCCAGCGCATAGCGCTGATGCTTCATCAGTTCGAGCTTCTCCGCCATGTCCTCTCCGAGATAGGATGCAGGATAGATATATATAGGTACTCTCGGATGATGCACCATGGATGCGAAACGCCTCAGAATAGGAATGGTGGATGTCGATCTGATGTCCAGCGGGACCAGATTCCCCAATCTGGCCCAGATGAAGATGAGCGCATACTGCAGAAGCAGAGGCTGCGACGTCGTATCGCTCTACAAAGCCGCCGATCTCGACGATCTGGATACGTTCGATGCCGTGCTGGTGTCGAAGGTCTTCACATTCTCCGAGGTCCCCGAGAAGCTTGCGAAGGCGATGGGGACGGACCTAAGGGCGCTGAATCTGGATATCCGCGAGGTCGTCGATGCGCTGCCGTCGGAGAAGACGGTGTACGCCATCGGAGGGACGGGATTCTTCGAGGACGGCGGAAGGCGCCTGTGCGACGAGATAGAGCACATCATGCCCGACTATCATCTGTACGATGCGTATGTGGCGGATATGCAGGCGCAAGGGAAGAGCAGGGCGCTCACGCTGTGCTACACCGATTTCTCCATAGGGTTCACCTCCAGAGGATGCTTCAGAGGATGCGACTTCTGCGTGAACAGGTTCCACGACCGTCGCGCAGTCAGGCATTCGCCCGTGTCGGAGTTCCTCGACCCGAGCAGGAAGTACATCACCTGCCAGGATGACAACATCCTCGGATGCAAGGACTGGGAGGCGGTCATGGACGAGCTGGAAGCCACCGGGAAGCCGTTCCATTTCAAGCAGGGCATGGACATCCGCCTGATGTCCGATAAGAAGGCATCCCGTCTGGCATCGTGCAAGTACTACGGAGACTATACGTTCGCATTCGACCGCGTGGACGACTTCGAGCTGATATACAGGAAGCTGAAGCTCTGGAGATCGCATACGGACAGGAGCACGAAGCTCTACCTGATATGCGCATTCGACCCTGTGGACGAGACGCCTGCGAAGCCGGAGAGGCCCATGGGCGCCCACGTGATGGCGATGAGGAGCCTGCCCGACCGCAGGTCGAAGGACCAGCTGGATCTGGAGTTCCTGTTCGAGCGCATCCGCGTGTGCATGAGCTTGGAGTGCCTTCCGTATGTCATGAGGTTCGAGGCGTACAAGGACAGCGAGTACAGGGACCTGTACGTGCAGCTGGCCAGATGGTGCAACCAGCCCTCCATCTTCAAGAAGAAGTCGTTCAGAGAGTTCTGCATAGCCAACCAGGAGTATGCGAAATCCGACAAGCCGTGCGCCACGATGAAGGCAATGATGCACTTCGAAAGCGACCGCCCCGACCTCGCCGAGAGATACTTCGATATGAAGTTCGGAGAGCCGGAGACGCTGAGGAAAGGAGTTTGGGAGCTGGACCTCGGTCCAGCACCTTGACCTTGCAGCCCAGGCTCGTGACGGTGTTCTCCACCTCGGACGCATCGATGCCTTCGGGGACTATCACCAGGAGCCTGCACTCGTCGCAGGAGGCTTCGGAAGGAGCCTCGGAAACCTCTTCTCCTCCGTCTCCGTCCCATACGGGGATGTCCTCCATGTCGGGCAGGGGCTCGAAGCCGAAGTTCTCCCATTCCACATCGAGCTTGTCCATCTCTTCTCTGAGCTTGTCCTGATCCCACCAGCTCTGTTCATTTATTTTATTATCTATCAATCTGAACGCATCCGCCTGCTTCTTCGTCAGGTCCGATGCGCAGATGGTCGGAACCTCCTTCAGCCCGAGCTCCAGCGCCGCCTTGATGCGGGTATGCCCCGCGATGATGATTCCGTCGGAATCCACCACTACGGGGATGAGGAAGCCGAACTCCGAGATGGAGTTCATCAGATACGGCACGGTGTTGTCGTTCTCACGCGGGTTGTTCTCATAGGGCGTGAGCTTCCTCGGGTCCATATAGACTATCTTCAGCTTCGTCATCTCTTTTCCTCCTCGCCATCCTGCTCTTCCGACTCGAATACAGGCTTCTGGCCGTATTCATGCAGAACCCTGTCGATATATAACATCTCATCGTCATAGAGCCCTCCTTTGCCTATCAGCTCGGAACGGAGCTCGCCGTCCCTGTAGAAGCAGTCCCTCAATCTTCTTGCGATCTCTTCGAGGCCTTTATCGCTCCGCGGATTCTCCTCCTTGTCCAGGAAATCAAACAGCCCTTCCGCGTGCTTCCAGAATTCTTCTCCGTTCTCTGTTTCGTCCAGGCTTTTCACAGTCTTGTCGATCCTGTCCTTAGTCCATGGCTCTTCCCTCGTTTCGGAAGCAGGCTCGGGTTCCGATTCCTCTTTCGCAGGCTTCGTGCCGAAGACGGGTTCGAGGCCGTACTTGGCCATGAGGTCATCGACAGCCTTCTTCTGCTCATCGGAAAGCCCGTCCATGAGCTTGGAATACACGGCCCCCTCCGTGGTATACATCGCGTCTCTCAGTGTCTTGGCCGCACTGATGGATCCATTGACTACTCTGCCTCTCGTCGTGGAATCCTCTGTCGGGACATCCGTCTGCAACCTGTCGATGAGATTGCCCCAGGAGTTCATCAGCCGTTTGGGGCTCACGCTCTTGGCGGCCTTGATATCGGCGATGAACTCGTCGTACGACTTGTTCTTCGCCTTCTCTTCGAGTCTGCGGGCATTCCCGCGGTTCGCATTCACCTCCGCGTTCTCGCGCCTTGTCTCCGCCTCGTTCTCATCCTTCTTCTTCGGCACGGCCCAAGGCTCCAGAAGACCCGAGTATGCGGTGTCCTTCAAGGCGTTCTCGACGGTGCTGTATGCGCCCAGGAGGGCATCTTTCTTGGCCTTGTCCTCCTGGACGAGCCTGTCGGCGGTCTTGCGTTCATCCGTGCCTTCCCCATACTGCTTGGCGGAGGCGGAATCTGTATTGAGTTGATCGAGCACGGAGTTGAATATGCCTCCGAGCTGCTCTTTGCCGAACAGATCCTTGACGCGGTTCAGAACGGCGATGGTCTCACCATGCGCCTTGGGGTCGATGAGCTTGCCGAATCTGTTCTTCTTGCCTTTCGGCAGAGTCTGCAGCTGTGCCGCGATGCTGTTGGAGAGCTCGGCGAGAGAGCTGTAGAACTCGGTCTTGCCGCTGTCGCGGTCCGCTCTGCCCTTGTCCCACGCATCCATCAGGCCTGCGATGGCGCGTCCCGTGGTCTGTTCCTCCGCAGAGATGGGCCATTCCTTGTTCTTGTCGCCATCCTTGCCTTTATCCTTCCTGTCCCTCTTGTTGCGACCCGTATTCGTCTCCATGTTCAGTGTCGCATAGAAGGATCCGGGCTGGAATCTGCTATCGTATTCGTTTATGATCGAATTCTGAAGCCGATTGGAAACATCATCGAGACCTTTGATCTGTCTCGCTTCATCATACAGCTTCTTGACCGCATTCCAATCTCCATAGTTCAGCTCATTGATTCTTTTATTGAATGCATCCTCGTCGAAATCGGAATCGGCCTCCTCCTCATCCTTCCTGTTCTGCTCCCTGCGGGTCTGCGTTTCATTCCACACATGCTCTCCGAGGGATTCCCCCAGCCTGTCCAGATTTGCCTTCTGCGCATCCTCCAGCCTATCTGGGTCGATGTTCAGGCTTCTCAGATGATTCTGGAGAGCCGCCTTGGCAAGGCCCTTGGCCGTTTCGGCATCCGCGGCATCGGCCGCATCTGCAACGGCGGCTCTGATTACATCGGTATTGCCGAGGCCCATGCTCTTCAGTCCCTCCGCGATGCTGTCGGCATTGTCCAGATTCCAGCCGTTCAGGTCGTTCAGAGGCGAGGGGTCGAATGCAGGCGTCTCGGGAGGCACATCCGCATCCGTTTCAGGAGGCACGATATCATCCGTTCTCTTCGTCTTCCTGTACTCCTTGAGCACATTGCCGATCGCCTTCTTGAGAACGCTGTCCTTGATGTTCCCCATCCTTTTGCGGACGCTTCTGAGAACATCGTTCTGCATCGTGATCTCAAGGCCGCCCTTGCCATCGTCCACCAGGACGCCCAGATCCTTCAGCTCATCGACGATGTTCTCGGCGGTCCTGCCATCCGACCTGCGGAAGAATTCGTTGGGTTCGATTGAATTTCCAGCATCCCCTCTCTTGCCATCGCCTTTCGACTTCTCGCCGGACAGAGCCTTTTTTGCCTCCGCCAGCCTGCCGAGATACCCATCGACGATCCTGTTCAATCTATCGGATAGCTGATATCTGTTTTTGAAATCAGCCAACAGACTCATCTTGGATTCTATCGTCGCCAAGGTTTTCGGCACGACCAGCTCATTGGAGCGCCCATCGAATTGGAACAGTTTTCCATCGAGCATGTCCTTGAGAATCGCACCCTCCTCGTCCGACAGAACCTCGCTCTCATCCAGAGCAGACCTCTGCACATTCTTCATCCGAGTCTGGTACTGCTGTTCTGCTCTGGTGAGCTTCTTGGCCTTCTCCTTCTCCGGAGGTACGGTCTCCCCTTCCGGCGGAACGTTCGTATCGTCCTGTCTGTCGCCTCCGCCCAGTCCTGCACTCTCGCCCTCGGGCTGCTCTGCCTCCCTCTCGGCATCATCGATGGGAGCCCCATCCTCGCCCCTGGGAGGGATATCTGCCGGAGGCGTCTTCCTCTGCCTCTGACGTCCGGGATTATGCGGGACCTGCCTCTCGCCCTGCCCGCCGGGCGGAGGGAGGGGCGCCCCGCCGCCGTCCTGCCCGTCCAGCACGCCCCTCACCGCGGCGCCTCTGTCGAGGAGCCTGTTGAAGTACTTGTATTCGTAGCGTCTCACGACGGAGTCGAATCTGGCGAGGGCCTCCTGCACCTTCGGGTCGTTGACATCGAACCTTGCGCCGGTGACATCGTCGCGTGTGCTCCTGAAGAGCACCTTGTGCAGGTCCTTGTACGCATCGCTGAGCACACCTTCGTCGATGTTCATATCCGATACGCCCTTCTGAAGGCCCTCGATGAGGCTGCGCTCCATGGCGATGCGGGCCTCGTACTTCGCCTTCTCTGCGGCCTGCTCCTGCGTGAGCGTTCCGTCGGCCGCCTCCTCCGCGAGCTCGTCCAGATGCGCCTGCGCGGCCTTCAGCTCCGCGACATGCCCGTTGATGGCTCTGTTCCGGTCGTTCAGAGAATAGGATGCGATGCGGTTGCCCAGCTTGCTCGAATTGACATACGAGTTGAGGGACGACAGGAACAGGTTCCCGACGTTCCTCGTCTCCTCGTCCCCCGAGGCGGCCATCTCTGCGAATCTCGCGGTGAGCGCTCTGAGGGTCACGCTGCCGTCGGAGGGCCATTCGCCCTTCTCGTACAGGTCCCTCAGCCTCTTCCCGTTGTCGTTGGCCAGCGCAGGGAATCTGGCGGCGAGGTCCTGCATGACGGAGCCGAAGTCGGACGCCTTGGTGCGGGCGCTGGTCTCGTCCCACCGCTCCTTCGTCGAATAGGCCTGCTTCAGGAGCCCGTGCAGATGCGCGATGTATGCGGCCTTCGTGTTCGGATCCATCGCCGCATCGGCCTCGATGCGCCCTATCATGCCTTCGATGGTCTTGGCGGCCGCATTCATCCCCTCCCTCGTCTTCGGCGCCCCGGTCTGAGGATCGATCTCGAGGTTGAACTTCGGCGACGCCTCATGGAGGACCAGGCTCCACGGGTTCGGGTCGCCCGAAGGGAGCGTGTCGTATGCGACCTTCCTCCTGTCGAGATCCTGCACCCTCGCGTACCTGTTCGCCTCGTTCTGCTGGGCCTGCAGCGACTTGGCCTGCTTGGCGATGCCCGTCATGTACGACTGGAGATGCTGGGCCTGCCCCATCAGGAGCCTCCTGTCCGACGGCTTCAGGTCGGGCTCCTGCAGTGCGGCGACCAGCCTGTCCTTCTCGCCCTGCATGTCGCGCATGTGCGCGGAGAGCTGGGACGGGGACATGTCCGCCATGTCGCCGCCGTTCCTGGCCAAAGAGTCGGAGATGGTCCTGAAGGTGTTGCCGACGACGTTCTCGCCCGCCTTCGCATCCCTCCTGTAGAGCCTGTATCTGAGCGTGTCCTTCACCAGCTCCGGGTCGGCATCCGCGGCCATGCCGTATCTGGCGGCCGCCTTGTCCGCGAAGTCGGATGCGGTCTGCAGTCCTGTCAGGGCGGTCCCGATGAGACGGGACGAGGACGACATGGCGGACGGGTGCGTCAGGGTCATCTTGACGATGTTCTGCGCCATGTCCCATCCTCTGGACACGCCCTCGCCCCAGTTCTCGACGGCGGTCTCCCCTGCGGCCTTGAGGAACTTCTCCGCATGGCGCCTGTAGATGTCCTGCGCCTTCGGATCCTGATACATCGAATCCTGCGGAGGCTGTTCCTGTCTCTGCTTGGGATCGGCGATGAGCGAGTCGGGCTGCACGTTCGGATTCCCTGCATCCTTCGTCTCGGGAGTGCCATCCGGATTCTCCGCATTCTGTTTTTCCGCCTCGTCCTGCTCTTCAGCCCATGTCTTCTCTTTCGACAGCCGTCTCTGCTTCTCCGCATCTGCGGCGACCTGCTCGTTCTGCCTGAGCTGCTTCGCGGCGACCTCGTCCGCATTCTCGGGATCGGTTCTGCCGGCATAGACGTCGCCTGCGCCTGCGCCCTCCATCGCCTTCTTGTTCGCCCCGCCCATCCGGCGGAGCTCTTCCATCCTGGACAGCTGATGGGCTCCGCCTTCCCTGGTATCGAGCGCGTCCTCGCTCGTGCCTTCCGGCGTGAGATCGGACGACCTCCCCTCCATAGCTCCCGTGTCCTCGACATTGTTCGCAGAGTACTTGTCGGGTCCGAACTCCTCCGGATGCTCCGCCTCGTATATCTCATCATGACGAGCCTGGGCCGCATCGCTGTCCGCATGGATCTTGTCGAGACGGGCCTGCTCCTTCTTCTCCGCACGGCCCTGCATGTAGCTTCCGATCTTCCCGCCGAAGCCCGCGCCGCTCTCCGGAGCGGCGTCTGCACCTGTGCCTGCACCTGTGCCCGCACCGGGCTGCTCCCCGTTCTTGTTCTTCCTCTCGAACAGGCCGAGGGCTTTCTCCATCGATCCCTCGCGGAGGAAATCGTCGTAGGGCGAACCGTCATCTGTCATGACCGCCCCTAGGGTGCCCGGACTATATAAGAAGGGAGATGAAGAAGGATGCGCCCTCGCGGGCGCGAAGATGTTTCAGCCCAGACGGACGAGGGTGCACGGGCGCATGATGCGCGCAGGCCATGCATCCATGGCGTCGAGCAGAGCCATGACGAACGTCTCCTGCCCTGTGCCGTTCTCCGCCGACCAGACGGCCCATGCCCTGCGAACCGCCGCCTCGTCGGCCTCGACGAGCACCGTGCACGGGCGGCCGCTCCTCTGCTCGAACTGGATGAGCGTCGGGACGCAGTCGGGCGAGGGTGCGCCGACGGCCTCGACGAGCCTGTCGCGCATGGACTTCTCGGGCGCAGGCTCGGCCGTCTCAGGCTCGGGAGCCTCCGCCATCGGCACGGGCTCGGCCGTCTCGGGCTCCGTCTTCTCGGGCTCAGGCTCGGGAGCCTTCTCCGCGACGGGAGCGGACGGCTCCTCCATCGACGGATCCCATACGACGGGCTCCTGCTCCTGCGTCCTCTCCTCCGCCTTCGGCTTCGCCTTCCTCCTCGGAGCCGCCATCGCTCGCGCCCCCCTGCGAGATCGGCTATGCGGCCGAGCAGGCCCTTCGAGCCGGGCTCCTCGGATTCCTGCTGCGGAGCGGGCTCGAACGAGCGCCTCGAAGCGTCGCCCGCCGCGCCGTCCGCATCGGCGTTCAGGACATCGGCGGGCTCGGTCCCGCACGCCCTCATCGCGGGCCCCCACGAGTACCCGCGCTGCGAGAACGGAGGCGGGGACTGCGGCGGAGCCTCGGATTGGGCAGGAGCCTGCGGCGGGGCCTCGGCGGACGCCTTCAGCGACGCGATGGCATCGGCCACGCGGAAGGCCATGGAGACGCTCGCGCTCTCCCCGGACTCCATCATGCTCCTGATGTCTTCGAGCAGAGCGAGGATGTCGCTCATCGGCGCCCCTCCTGAACACATCGTATTCCGACGACAGCCTGTCCAGCACCGACCTCAGCGCATCCGCCCCCATGCCCTGCGCGTCCGGGGACCGCGCGAGCTCGACCAGGCGGCCGCGCATGCGCTCCGCCCCCGCCATCCCGGAGACCGAGTAGATGTCGGCGAAGTCCAGCACCGTCCTCCTGGCGTCCTTCGCGTCCCCCGCGGGCATGCGGGCCGTCAGAAGGCGGACGCTCCCGCCCTCCTCCAGCCTGCCGCCGTAGAGATCGGCGAAGGCTTCGAGCAGGCCCTTCTGGATGCACAGGCGGGACGCGGAGCTCCTCGGCCCCGAGTCCTTGACGACGCAGAACACCCATTCGGGCTCCTTCGCCTTCGGCATCTGACGAGCCTCCTGCTCGCTACGGTCCATGTGCCGTTGCACTGCTCCATCACGCCGACGGTGACGGCGCCGAGGCCGGAGCCGTCCAGGACGCCTCCGTCGGCCATCATCGAATCGGCGAACGCATCGGCCTCGCGGCGGGTGTCGAACGCCTCTTCGACCACCCTCGCTCCGCCGACCTGATCGACGACCACTCTGAAATCGCTCATTCCTTCTCCTCCTTCCTCATCGTTCCGTTCCTCACGCGCGTGTACATGGCATAGGGCGAGCAGCACTTCGGACATGTCCTCGGAAGATGCTTCGGATCCCTCGGCTTCCAGACGTGCCCGCACCTGATGCACTTCAGCTCCTTTATGGGGGAGCCGCATCTGGCGCAGATGCCGGAATAGGGCGACGGACTGGGGATGAACATCCCGCATCCCGCGCACCATACCACGCGCCGACCTTGATTCGCCATATCGCTCGGATGCCGATAGGGTCTGGACTATATATAGGGTTCGTACACGCCGAGATCGGAGCGGACGGGGACGGAGGAGAGGATCGGAGGCGGAGGGGAGAAGAGGGGACCATGCATAGGGAAGAGGAGCGGAAAACGGAGGGAGGGGCCGTATGGGAGGGGGGAAGAGGAGAGAAGCAGGAAACAGAGGAGAATATGTATAGGGAAGAGGAGCGGAAAACGGAGGAGGATATATATAGGGAAGAGGAGTAGAAATCTATCGAAACTCAACTACCCCCCAAAAAACCGTCCAAAAATCCGTATCGCGGCGAAAAAAAAATTTTTTTTCTACGTAAAATACACAATGCAAATGTATATATACTAACGGAATGTATCTAGTCGCTGTCGGGAACACGGGGGGTGAAAACCCCCCAATACTAGCATATGTCGTGCAGTATGTCCCTGATATATGGGTGCTTGAGGAGGTCCCTTAAGTGCGACGGTAGAGGTAGCTGTAGGTGTGTGAAAGCGCGCACGTATGGGGTGCCAATCCAAGGGTTGGATTGGTCCATGGCGACGCGCCACAGCCAGCCACGGGCATAAGTGGCAACAAGGAGGTAGTGCAATGGATGCAGAACTCGATAAAGCATTGGCGGATTACGTCCGCACGGACAGACAGATAAAAAGCCTTATGGCGTGCAAAACCGAGCTGGGTAAAAAGATTATCGCGCTCGGTGGCGTCGGTGTCAACTATAACATCGATGGATTCAAAACCACTGTTTCGACTGGCGTCGAAACCCAGCTAATCCATGAAAAAGCGCGCGCGCTCTATCCTGAACGCGATGAGCGTATGCGCGAATGCCTGGCTGATGAATACAAGCCATCTCTAAAGGAATACAGTCGGTTCTTCAGTGGAGAGGAGATAGCCCAATTCTCCATCCAGGCGCCATGTGCCGTTAAAATAACGGTGAAAAAGAAGTAAAAATACCCCACGGGGTGGAAACCCCGCATCTATAAAAGAGGTTGATTGAAATGGTTGTTACTGTAGGTAAGATGCGTGAAATTGTAAAGGATATGCTGGATTCGTTGTCTTATTTCGACGACGACGATACCGTCCTCGAAACGCGCAGTTCGGATTGGGGAATGGGCGATACAGTCATGTGGATCGGCAACGAGTGCCTGAACTATCGCACTCTATGTGAGGACTGGAACGCCGACGATGGGGATGATGATGATGAGTGAAACTCTGTGGACTATCCGCGGATGGAGATTCGTTATTCATCCAGATTTTCACAACGCCATCGAACTTATCGGACCCGATGGATGCGGTCATGAGCTCTGGGCCGAGGACGGCGTGCTTATGAGCAATCTAGTGTACTACTCCGTCCCTAAGGACGTCAAGGCGCGCGCAATCAGAACCGCGCGCAAACTGCTAGGAGTCGAATACTAAACCTTTTACACATCAATAGGAGGTAATGGATATGATTACTGGATTGGCTACGGATTTGCAGACGATAGGCGCGACAATCGATATGCTGGCTGAACGCGATAAGGTGAACGTATGCGGTATGCGCGTCCTAAAGGTCGGGTTTTCATCCGACTGTGAGCTGATAGCACTGGCTCAGGCGCGCCACGGCTACGTGATTGGCGTCGGGTTCGGTTTCTACTGGGATTCCAAGGCCGACGAGTACGTGCCGTGCTGGTCGAACGGCCACTACGACTACACGCATGACGACGCGTACGATGCATACGCGGACATGGTTATCGGGTCCGTGTGGGTCGATGAGGAGGGGAACTGAATGACTGTAAGGGTATCACCCAGCGCAACGAAGGGCATCAAGTTCAGAACCAGGCTATGGTTCACAGCCATCTATGACAACGACAGCGGAGATATCACCGTCTACGGGCCTTATTCGAGGACCGCGAACGACAGGCTCATGAAGGGCTACCCATGGCATCAATTCAACTCTGAGGACGTCGCCGAATGGGATTCTGGAATGCCGTCGGATATCTCGGACGCGGACATCCGCGAGTTGCTGAGAGAGGCCGAGCATGAGACGAGGCCCAGCGGATGGAGGTGCTGAAGATGAACACGGATTATACCCAGCCGATAGCAATCTACCGCATCTTTGCGGACATGGGCATCGAGATTCTAAAGATTGAATGCGGGATGAATGACCGCATCATCTACAGATACTCTGGGTGTGCATACATCCATAAGGCCAGAATCTACGAGACGGCCCGCGGACGTATGTACATCCGCACGCCGACAGGACGCATCCACTTGGATGAGTGCATGAGGTGCTGAATGATTGAACGGGGTCCGACGACGATGAGAGAACGCGGACCCCAATCTATAACCGACAACATCAAACAGTTTCGTAAAAAGAATAGGAGAGATTGAAATGAGTTTCAAAAATGCGCTGAGTACTGGAAACACGAAGATGAAGGCCACTATGGCAAAGCATCCCGATATACTGCTCAAGTCGTTCAGTATGCCCGCTGGCCTGACCTGCCCGAATGCAGGCGAGTGTAAAAAGGGCTGCTACGCGTGCAACGGCCGTATGAAGTTGGCATCCAAGGGCCACATGGAGAACCTGGTCATGTACTTCAAGGGTACCCTATGGAAAATGCTGGATGGGGAATTGACGGCGACGGAAGCCCAGGCCGAGACGCTGGACTTGAAGCCCTATGTACGGATTCATGACAGCGGAGACTTCTTCAATCGGGCCTATCTGAAGGGCTGGATGGAGCTGGCCAGGAAACATCCTACCATCCAGTTCTACGCGTACTCGAAAATGGTGAGGATGGTTCACGAGATGAGCGCGTCGTTCCCCCCGAACCTCACGATCGTCCTGAGCTACGGCGGACTCGAAGACCTTCTTATCGAGGACTCGGACCGCCAGGCCATCGTGGTCCCTAAGGACTTCGAGCTGCCTTCTGGCTGGGTGGACGGCTCAAAAGACGACTGGCACGCCAGCCAGCCGACGGTCAAGCGTATCGCTTTGAGATACCACGGACCCAAATCCAAGGAGTTCCAGACCATCCTATGAATACCCCGCGGGGTGGAAACCCCGCAACACAACCCAAGGAGATAGCGACAATGAAGACGATAGCGCAGATGAGATACGAGCAGGACATGGCCGAGCTGGCCGAGAGGGACAGGGAAGCCGCGGCCGCATGGGAATGGGACCGCGACACGCACGAGCGCGACGCGGACAGGCGGTACCACGACGCACGCGAATACTATGCCGAGCGCGACGCCGAGCAGGAGGATGATTGAGATGCAGACACTGACAAGCGAGCAGGCGATGGCGTGCATCGACGACATGGCCGCGAACGGCCCGCTGGTCCTATGCGGACTGATAGACGCGTGGGACGGTTTCCGGACCACGGGGATGCTGGTAGGCGACGCAGGCGGTTTCGAACAGGCCGTATGGACAGGCCGCGGAATAGACGAGGTGGAGTATTTCCTGACGTCCAAGGGAACGCTGGGGGCCAAGTCATACCATCACGACGGTACGAACGTGTGGACCGTGCGCGCGGTATCCGCGGCCGGCAGGCGGTGGCTGGACGGAAAGATATGGAACGGCCATGTATCCAACCGCCTGGGATTCCATCTCGTGAACGTCAAGGCGTACACGAAGACGGCGAAGGCGCGCAGGCCCGAACAGGAGGATGATTGAGATGCACGCGGACATTCCGGAGGAGCCGTTCGCAGCATTCCATGTCGTCGCAGACCTGGGCATAGAAGCCATGGACCTGACCCCTGACCCGTATCCGCGCCTGTGGTACAGATACACGGACGATCGCGGCCGCATACTGAAGGCGAGGATATACGAGACGGCAGGAGGACGCTGGTATATCCGCACCCCGTTCGGACGCATCCATCTCGACGAGGCGATGAGGGCATGAAGGAGGATTCAAATACACGTACACGTTATAGGTGTATGTACTGCGGTGCCTGGTGGTCGTCGCAGTACTGCCGGGACTGTCGGGCATCGGATAGCATGGTGCCCGTGCAAACCTCTTCAAGAAACAGATTCGAGAACAGCAGGAGATGAGCAGAATGGGAAACAGAGCATGGATAGTAGCGAAGAGCGATGTGGATGAGGGCAGGGGACTGGTTTCGGCCATCTATGTCCACTGGTTCGACAGGGATGCGCTGGATGATGCGCTGAAGGAGCTGAGACGCCGCGAGTACCGCGACACGGATAGGGACTCGTGCTACGGCATGGCCCGCCTGTGCCAGATACTGTGCGAGCAGAACCCCGACGGCCTGAACATCGGGCTGACCGTCGTGGACATCAGACATCCGGACGACAGAGACATCTGGATGGATGTCGGGCTGATAGCGGTTGACAGGTGCCATATCTACAGGATGGCGAGCGGAGGATGCGGATGGCTGTACACCGAGTACGAGGATGAGGAGGAGGATTGAGATGAGCAGGGATATCAAGGTGCATGGAGTGAAGCAGGCGGTCGGCGAGCTGATGCGGACGCCGAGAGGATTCCATCAGGAGGTATGGTCCAGCCGTGACGAGAAGGGCGAGATATGGGTGTGGACATCCCAGTATCTCGACCAGAACTCATGGACCATCAACCATCCGCCCGAGGAGAAGAGGGTGGATACGGTGGCCAATATGTACCGCTCATGCAATGAGAGGATGAGCATGACGGCCGCGCTGAAGCAGGCCGCCATTGACGTCTGGACAAGGCCGGAGATGCTGGACATCCTGCGAGGAGGAAGGACATGGCAGGCTGCGTCACATGGTGCGAGATACAGGATGTCGTCAACGGCATCTACAACCGCCAGACGGGATTCGACAGGCGTTCGCACGAGGACATCGAGGACGATGTAAGGCGCGAGATGGCATCCGAGGGCTGCTATCTCGAAACCGCCGAGCAGAGATACAGGCGGTAAGGCGGAGCGCGCGGTTCCCCCCGCGCGCAGGCGCGAATGGCCGGCCGGCGCAAGCCGACCGACCCGCGACCGAGCGATACACGGAAGGAGATGAGAACGTGGATAGGACCATGGAGAATACGGGCGACAGATACATCGTGAAGGTTGTGGCGATGTGCGATCCGCCAGCCAACACCTTCTATCGAAACCGTTTCAAGAACAGAACAGAAGAGGTAGGAGATATGGCGCAGCAGAGCTGGGAAGACGGAACCTGGAGACTCGATACAGGCGAATGCTGGAGAGTCACGAGCGTGAACGTGAAGGTCGAGTTCAGGACCAA
>ERZ808277.133-NODE-133-length-36035-cov-27.542357_pt1 | contig 36035 bp, 56 predicted proteins | sample MGYA00521240_ERZ808277 | MGnify/ENA primary metagenome ERZ808277 (study PRJEB31516, sample SAMN03275599) | gut metagenome | biome: mammalia-associated habitat; material: feces | host: Papio cynocephalus | place: Kenya | collected 2012-07-17 ... | reverse complement strand
GTCTCCGCTCGCCTATAGGCAATATTTTGAATGGGGGGAGTCAATGCCCTGCTCGGACTATATTTCCATCTTCATCAAACATATATCGCTGTTTTTGCTGTCTCTTGTGATGTTCTTTGTTGTGACAGTCTTGGCATAATGCTTCTAGATTGTCCCAGTTAAGAGCTATATCCGTGTTGTTTATGTTTCTTTTGGTTAAGTAGCACTTGTGGTGTACTACTTTGGCAGGCTCGCCGCAACGTTCACATAAGAAGTATTGTGATACTAAATACGCATAGCGTGTTTCTTCCCAAGCTCTACTGTGATAGAATTCCTTAGCCCATTGCTTCATTAGTGGACTCTACTTCTTTCCAACTTTCAATGTCGGATAGTTCAACATCAATACAAGTTGATATTACATCTTCATTGACAAGCTCTTTTCCTTCATCGGCTATTAATCTAGCCATTTGTCTTGTTTCTTGTATTGGTAGTTTTATAGGCGTTTGGATTGTCCCGCCTATTCCCTCGTATATGTAGATTGGTTTTAGTGTCATTTTGTTTCTCCTTATCCTATATAGGTTATTGTTGCCTTAGTAGCACCCCAAGGTGCACCGGATACTTCGCCTTCCGCCCAAGGACACGTTATGGAAGTTAGGTTAGTACAGCCGTTGAAAGCAGATGTTGCAATCGTATTAGGTTTTCCCAAGAACGTAATAGTTTTTAAGCTTGTATTATTCCTAAATGCAGATGTACTTATGCTTTTAACACCAGCGGGGATAGATGTTAATGCTAGTTTCGTACAACCATAAAAAGCATTATCCCCTATACTAGTAATCCCATCAGGTAACGAGGTTAATGCTAAATTAGAACATCCATAGAATACATATGGATTAATAACCGTAAGATTAGATGGCAATGACGTTAAAGTTAAATTAGTACAGCCTTGAAACCCTTGTCTTCCTATGGTTGAGATAGACTCGGGCAATGATGTTAATGCTAGTTTCGCACAGCTCTGGAATGCAGTTTCTCCTATACTAATAAGCCCATCAGGTAATGAAGTTAAAGCTAAATTGGTGCAACTTGCAAACGCTTGATATCCTATATTAGTTACTCCAGATGGCAATGATGTTAACGCTAATTTGGTGCAACCTGCAAAGACATTAGACCCTATAGATGTAATTCCATTAGGTAAGCTTGTTAATGTTATCTTGGGACACTGGTTAAATGCATAATTACCAATGCTAGTAATACCATTAGGTAATTCCGTTAAGGCTAAATTGGAACACTGACAAAATGCATAATCGCCAATGCTAGTAATACCATTAGGTAAAATAACTGATGTAAGCGTGCCCCAATAATAGAAAGCACGTCCACCAATAGTAGTCACATCACTTGGTACCGTTAGGCTCGTTACTTTTCTCTCTATCATGTCTTTTGCCGTGGTATCTCCACCACCACTCTGTATTTCGCCTATTTTATCTCCGTATTGGCTTGTTGGAGTTCCTGATGGTATTTGTACGCCTTTGTCAATAATCGCCTGTTTTATGCCATTAAAGTCGCTTATAGCTTGATTGATATTCTCGCTTAATGTTTTAGTCGCCATTCAAAACACCCTCCAAGCTATCGTTTAACATTCCTACAGTCTCTTCAAGCGTTGTTACTCTATTAGATAAATCTGTATCATCGTATGTACATTCCTGCTTAATTTCTGCTATTTCAGCATCGGTAAAGTAATCTTTGCCTTTAATCGGCGTGTAGCCTGCTTCGCCAGGTTCTCCACGTTCGCCTTGCATCCCTTGCTCTCCGGTATCACCTTTTAAGCTTGCAAGCCACTCTGTTTCAGTACCAATATATCCATTGTTAATAGCTACTTGATAAGCACTTTTGCCTTCTGCTCCTGTATTGCCTTTCTCACCTTGTATCCCACGCTCACCTCTTACCAGCACTGCGTGTATATTAGGGTTATCGATACTAGAGTCTACATTATGTGAAGTAGATTGATTAGTTATATTAATCTCCATCTTATACCCCTCTCTTCACTCTTAATATTCCTCGACCTATAATAGTGTCTATTTCTTTACCGTCTGTATGTTGTCTTTCGAGTTTTACTCCCCAATAGTACTCACCTGCAGCCATCGTTTGTGATATATTTTCATCAATAGACACTGTGAATTGAGTATCAGCGAAAGTTTGCGAAAAGAGAGGAGTATCATTAAGCGACTTTTTAATTATGAAGGTATATGCATCTCCCACCTGGCAGTCCCCTGTTATATTGAATGATATAGTTCCTGTGTCTCCTGCCCACATTAGCAATTCGTTATTTTCTAACTCTTTAATCATTATTAAAATAATTCCTTTAAATCTACACAATAAATTTTTTGCCAAGCTTCCGCAGGATAGGTCCTAACAGTTCCGTAATTTGCATCAAAAATCTTTGGCATTTCAAGCTCTTTCGAAGTGCAATAATTTCTTAATGCCTTCCAATCAAACTTTGACTTTAATTTTATTTCGACCGCTTTTATACTTGCGAATTTTTTCGATCTGTCAAGTTCTATTTTCAATTTCTCTACTTCCTTGGATTTTTGGCTTGCTGTGTTCATAGCTGTTGCAGTCTTTTTATTTGAAATCCAAGCCTTTGTACGTATAGCCTCATCACGCTGCTTTTGCATTAATTCTCGGAGTTCAACCTCATCTGCATACATTCTCAAAGCTTCCGCATAGTTCCTGGGAACCAATGAATATTGTCCTGATTTTCTGATTTTCGGTAAGACCTCACTTGTTACCCAACGTTTAAACTTTTTTGCATTAGGCATTTTGCTGGAAAGGATAAGACTGTAAAGACCTGGCTCATTGATAAAAATCGCTTCTCGGTTCTGACCTGACAGAAAAATTCGTTCGGTTAGCTTATCTTCATCATCCACATGATCTCTGATAGCCTTTGCAGTGTTTGTGTATTCTAGAATGTCAGCTACATCCCTACCCAAGAAATATGGTTCGTCATCTATTAACACCATCCTGATTTCTCCAAAATCCCGATTTTTAAATACCGTTAGATTATCCATTTACAATTCCTCCTATTACTTCTTTCTTAAAAAATCTATAACCTTGTCAACGATAATCCCTAATATATCAGCCACAGTCACACCTATTGCTACTATCAATATTTGATTAATCATTTTGTTTTTCTTCCTCCTTTTCAGTTTCTTCCTTTCCATTAATTTCGACTTTAATATCAATTTCGCCTTTTACGTTTTCGCCTACTTGTCCGCTTGCTTCTAGTTCACAAGAACAACTTGAAAAAGCTCCGCCCATTTTGCCACCCCCTTTTGTTCAATAAAAAAAGCCACTGATTATTCGTCAGTAGCTTTAAAAAATTATTCTTGATTTATAAGTTATTTGGTGATAAAATACAAGTAACAAAAGATGACCGTTCAAAAGACGGTTTAGTCCGAATGTATTAGTTATTTAACAAATAATCGCTAACTTTGTAGAGGGAGCGGTTATTTTTTTATGTCTATATAGCTTAGTTACTATACCTATTTAGCAATATATTTTCAATAAAAAAGGCTACCGATGTTAATCAGTAGTCTTTTTTTAATTTATAATTATCTATCGCCATATACCCACAATGTCATTATATCATATGTGTTTCGTCATTTTCGTCAAATTTAAAAATTAGATATTTTTACTTCCACTATAAATTCAATATCACTATCCAAACAAAGATAGAAGGGTCCCACACATACAATATGTCGCATAGAATTCCATATTCTCTGCGTCAATATCCCATGAATTGGTATCCCTTACATCAATACTATCTGCATTGATATCTTGAGCCTTTATATCTGTTGTCTTTATATCTGTTGCCTTAATGTTTCGTGCTTTGATATCTTGCACCTTTATATCTGTTGCCTTTATATTTCGTGCTTTGATATTAGCTTTAATATTAAGTGGAATATTAAAGCATACATCTAGTTTTTTCCCGTTTTTTGCAAACTCATAAGTGTTTGTATCTCTGTTGTAATATGGTTCCATTTCTTCTAAATTATTAATTGTTAACATGCAATCGCTCCTTTTTATTCAGTGTCCTATGTGTTTTGTTAAATATAGTAAGCGTTACTATAAGGTGGTAAAAGGTTATAATTTCTAAGTAGAAAAAGTGGTAACGCTTCACTCTTGTTAAAAATACCAATTTAGCTAGCAAATGGAAGAAAATCGCCGATTTAGCGAGTAAATACGAGGTCGCCAGACTTGGCCGAAAAACGTATAAGCTTAATATTTATACTTAACTTCCATTTTGATAAACTTCATCCCTTGGATTGCTATTTTTTCATGATTTCATGATTTTTTAATATTATCTAGCAATGGTCGATATCCTATTTCCCAATCGTTTGGAATTATTAATTTCAAATAGCAGAAATAATATCTTATTTTGTTTTTAAGCGAGTAATAAAAGGTTTTTTTTGTATCCCCTCTGTATGCATAACTGCATACCTCGCCATTTTTTATTAGATCAATCGCAACTTCTTTTGCAAGTTTGGATATAAAGTTTTGCATATTTGCGGGAATTTCTTCACATATCTGTTCAAGCAGCATTTTTTTAATGATTTTGCTTTTTATGGCAAAACGATTAAAAAGATATTCAAGGTATTCCGTTAATATATCTGCATCTTGTGTTTTGTAGTAATTGTTTTTTGTGTCTAATCCTTTATCCATTTCCGAAAATCGATTGCATTTCTTAAAAAAATTAATAATTTCATCTATATATTTGACTACTTCTTCTTTATGTTCTTCTACCTTATCTTTATTTATAATATATATTTTATCCGTATAATAAAATTCAAAATTATAGGCCATAATTAGTTTTTCTCCTTTTCGTTCAGTGTCCTAACTTAAGAGGTTAGACATATATTTTTCTGTCCGCTTTCATTCTTTCTTTCCTGGTAATATTGCCTTTGATATTCTGCTATCTTTGCCTTGTTTTTTTCTCTATATTGTTTCTGATACTCTGCTATTTTTTCTTTGTTTCTTTCATAGTATCGCTTGTAGCGTTCAGCTATTTTTTCTTTGTTCCTCTCATAATATCTCTTTTGACATTCAGCCTTTTTATTTGTCTGTGAATGCTTTTGGCTTTTGCCCCATATACAATCTGGAAATTTGCAATTGAAACAATCTTCATCACATATCATTTTCACACCTCCTGTTTTAAGAATGCATTATGTTTTCGTCTTGGGTATTGTTCATCATGTTCTCCGATTTCAAAGGCTATTCTCTGCCAAGTCAATCCTTGAATGTATCTTAGGCGCAAAATCATTCTCATTTGACTATCGTCAACGCTTTGAATGTATCTGTTAAGCCTGTTTAGCTCATCAAAACACTTTTTTAAGTTAGAGTCCAAAAGTGCTTTTAAATCTGCAATTTGAGCAGCGTAATTACCCGTTTTATCTGAAATACCTCTACCGCTTGGCAGCCCTGTTATTTGTGCCGAACAATTAGTCGCGGTTTCTTCAAGTTCGGCAAGTCTGCGTTGTTGTTCCTTGATTTCTTTTTTTAGATAGTATAACTGAGATAATTCCTTTTTGGTCATTGATACACTGCTCCTATCTTTTATTTTTTCTTAGGTAAAAATCGTACTGACTTTTTCACCTTTTCCCTTTCTCCACAATCTTTCCTTTTGCAATTTTTAGGGTCACTATTCCTTGGTTTATCCGTATCCACCAAATAATGACAACACTTCAAATTTGGATTTGCCCCGGAAAACATTCTGTAATATTTGCATCCTTCGCAATTCGTCATAACGTTTCACTCCATAACATCAATCTTAACCTTAACACCCTGCCCGCTCCAATACTGTTGAGTTAATTTGGTCACATATTTTTTGCTGTCATCTGCGATTAAGTATCCCTTTAAGCCGTCTATAATCAACTTAGCTACATATCCGTGATTATCTATGTCAAGGCGGCTATTGTATGACAATTCTACAGCTATTGGATTGTCATACAATACCCTTGGCACCTTACCGGCTATCAATGCTCCCTTAACCGCCAGATGAACAATATCCGCCTCATTCTTGCGCTTCGCCCAATGTTTGTTTGTACTGTATAGGCTGTTAAGCCCCAATTTTCCGTCAATTTTGAGGGGAATAACAAATTCAATCACTTGTATACTCCACCTCCTCCATTGGCGCAATTAGCACGGAATTTGCCTTTAAATCGCTCAATTCGAGTTGATACAATAACTTGCCGTTTTTGCTTCTCAGTATGTAAGCTGTGAGCCTGTACTTACTTCCGGCATAATTCACTATCTTGCCAAATGCTGACTTTACTTCACTCACTTGCATCGTCTTAAGCTTTCTCCTGTAATATGCATAATCAAACTAGACATTTCCGTTATACGGTCTACTGTCTTCTCCATAATTCCACGTTCTTGCGACAATTGTTCTATGTCGTAGTTTGATGTGAAAATAGTCGGCTTCATTGCGTTGTATCGCTTATTGATAATCTCGAATATTTTTTCTTGCAACCAATTATCCTGTCCATTCTTTCTGACTATCTCGGTACCTAAGTCATCCAGCATTAAGAATTCTATGTTAGTGAATTGATTAATTAGCTTATTCTCATTGCCGTTGCGATTGTAAGTGAGTTTAATTGCCTCGGCCACTTCGTAAAAGTTCGTGACCAAAACAGGCACGCAATGCTTGAGTAATTCATTTGCCATGCATGCTGCCAAGTGTGTTTTTCCTGTTCCGCTGTCTCCGTATATGTACAATCCAAGCCCCTGTTCAAGCACAATACCGTAACTCTGGCAGTATGATTTACAGCGTTCAAAAGCCTTGTCAAAACTAATATTTTGGCCTGTTACTGTGTTGTCAAATGTCACATTGCAGTATCTTTGACCAATAGATGATTGCTTTTTAAGCTCCTCCATTCTTGCCATTCGCTCTAAAGCTTTCATCTCTCTTTTGCGCTTAGCTTCTTCCTGTTCAACACATGGACACACTATGCGGAAAATTCTATGAGCGCTTAATAACCCCTTCATGTCAAATGTTCTGCTTATCTGCTTACCACACTTTTTGCAATATACTTCTCCGTCAATTACTTCCTCCTTTTCCGGGTCATAACTAAATCTTCGTAGCTCTTCATCTGTCACTAAAACACTCCTCCTGTCCTATCCCATTCCATATTTTTCAAAGAGTCCATTCGCTTTTTGTATGTTTCAGGTGTCATGCATACTCTGTCCGCATCCGATGCATTAGGAAAATCCGCCCAAGTTACTTTGCCGTCACCTGTGTCTGCTTTGGGCTTAGCTTTATACCCGTAATCATCCTTGAGTGGGTAAAAGCTTGTCCAGCCATTCATAATCGCATTTTGAACTATTTTAATCTTTTGGGCATCGGTATCACCTATTTCATCCAACTTTTTCAGACTTAATTCGATTGCCCGATTAGACAGAGTGGCTCTTTTAGCTTTTCTTGTTTTTAGATGCTCCTTTAACTCGAAACGTAAATCTTCATTGCCTGTATATGCGTCGATTAACTCGTTAAAAGGCTTTTGCTTTTTGGGCGTTGATTTTTCAAAAGCTAAAACTCGTTTATTATCATCATCATTTTTTTTAATGCTTTCCAATGATTTTTGCGCCACTTTTTCTTTCTTACTTTCTTTTTTATTATTAGTATTTAATTCTTTAGTATTTAATTCTTTAGTATTTAATTCTTTAGTATTTAATTGTATGGGATTTTCTAGTGATAGATTTTCTGTGTGCAGGTTTTCTATGTGCAGGTTTTCTGTATGCAGGTTTTCTACCTCTTGTTTTTTACCAGCTTGTAGGTTTTCTACCTCTTGTTTTTCACCATCTTGTGGACACTCAAAAATATCATAAATATACTCAATTCTTGCCCTGTTTTTATCTTTGTCTGGCATTAATTTAGATATTTTTAAGTATCCAAACGCCTGCAATTCTTTTAACGTACTTTTTATAGCAGTTTCATTTTCTTTGCATATAGCAACTAATCCTGCTATAGAGTAATCCCAGTCGTCAGGTAAAGACAACATAAGTGATAACAAGCCTTTAGCCTTTAAACTCATTTTATTCTCTTTAAAATGATAATTACTCATCGCTGTGTAATTTTGTGTTTTATTAATTCTTACAACTGGCATTAATTAGAACCCCTTTTTATTTCTAAAATTCGACACGTAGTTACTTATATGTATTAAAACGGTAAATCGTCCTCAGACGGCTGTTCACTATCAACCTCTATATTAAGAGTTTTTGTGTTGTTCCTTTGACCTCCGCAAAATTGTGTGTTATTAATAATTACTTTTGTATCTTTTCTCTTGTTTCCGTCTTTATCGGTATAATTATCAACTCTTATACCTCCCTCAATTATAATCATATCTCCTTTATTAAAATACTTTGAAACAAATTCAGCTTGTTTTCCCCATGCTTCAACCTTTATGAAGTCGGTTTCTCTTTCTTCCCCTTGTGCAGCATAATTCCTTTGGACTGCAACGGAAAAACTTGTTACAGCTTTTCCGCTTTGTGTATGTTTGATTTCTGGATTAATTGTTAATCTTCCTTGAATAATAACGCTATTTAACATTGATTTCCCTCTCTTTTTAGCCTGCATGCTTTACAACGAGCTTTCCCATCGGTATTGACCTTTTCCGCCATATGGTACGCTTGACCCGCCGTAAAGGACCTACCGTCTTTTGACGTGAATGGTTTAAACTCTTGCCCGCAATCGGTACATTTATATACTTTTTCCTGTTTTCCTAAGCAATCGAACATATCATTTTCGATTATGTCGAATAACGACATATAAAGATATCTACGTGAATATGTTTCTATTCCACCAAGGCTTTGAATTTCGTTACAACCCTTTAGGCTTAACTCTCTCATAGGACTTGATATTGTCACTATCTCGTCAGGTTTTTCGGCATTTATTGCGCTTAATTCGGCAATTTCATTGGTGTAGCTTACTCTGGTGAATACTTTATGTTTGTTGCATAACTTCACAATCGTAGGCAATATATCACTAAGTTCATAATAGGAGTACCCCGCAAACTTATTCAATCCTGTTTTCTTTAAATTAGCTTCTAATATTCCCAGCTTAATATTTTGTAGTTTTTCATATATATTCATTTTTTCTTTTCCTTTTCTATATGTCATCACCGTAATGGTCAATTATTAATGCACATCGTTCTATTAACTCTTTGCGCTCTTGATTGAGCTTTTTTAGTGTATGGTACAATGCTAAATTTAGCAAAATGGTAATCGCAATAAACACACCGCATGTTACTAATAAAAGTAATATAATTCCACTCATTTTATTCTTCCTAACTTATTTGAATATTCTTTCGTTCTACAAGTCGCACGCCTTCAAAGGCTGCACCTTCTTTAATGGCCTTTTTGAGAGCATTTTTATCTACATGATTTTCTATTTTTGTATGTACATATTCTTGTGGAACATCAAATACGGCATCCAACTCTATTATTTGTGAGCGCCTATATCTTATGGCTACACGTGGAGTACATAATGTTTGGCCATTTAAGGCGATATCCAGCCAGTTTTTAAGTTGGTCAACCTTATTCCTTGCTTGCCTTTCTCTCTTCTCTAAGGCCTGTTTTTCGACCTTTATTGCGTCCGCATATGCTAATAGGTTTTTAATCCAGCACGCTACACTTTCTACCTTTTCACCTCGTTGGATCTGTAGTTCTTCCAATCGGTCTATATCTATTACTTCGCCTGTTTCTTCGTCTACACATTCACGAATTGCATTATCTATCTCGTATAATCTCATTATTTATCTTCCTTTGCTTATTGGTAATATCCATAACATTATTAATGTCGCACATATTATTAGTGTTATTTGTACACCTGGTGTCATTCCCAATCTCCTATCTCACTATCATTTTTTTCTATCCAATTGTCACTAAAAAACCACTCTATAAAGTCTGCTCTATCTTGTTGACTAAGCTTGTCCAAGTTCTCTTTAGCGTACCCATACGCATCTTCTTGTTCAACACGTTCGCGTGTTCTCATTTCTTCATAATACATTTTTATTTTCCTTACTTACCCGCAAAAATACATATTTTGCACTTTTTTATATATTATATTTCCTTGGGGAAATTCTGCTTGATATATGATATCTGTCGGCTCGCTATATCCGTTTTCTATTAGGTCATTAGCTACCTCATAACACCTCTCTGTAGGCATTTTATTAATATTGCCATCTACTACGCAAGCATATTGCCCTTCATCATATATTACCCCTTCTAAGGTATCAGGGAAGCCCTCGTGCTTTGTCCTGTTAAGCGCTACAACACCTACAAGTCTTTGCATCTCAGGGTCACACCATTCTGCACCCGCTTCGGCATTAATCAACCTTGCTAACAGCTCTTTATTTTCGTTTTTAAGCTTAACTCTATCCTCGTTAATCTTATCAATTATTTGCTGTTGCTTGGCTATTGTCTGTTCTTGGTGTTGTTCCAGTTCTTTGGCTTCATTGAGGAGCTTGTCCGCCTGTCTATGTATATTTACTGACCATACAAGCATACCCGCCAATAGCCCTATCATTATCACTCTGAATCGCATTCCGATTGCTCCCTTTTTAGCTTTCCTAGTTCTACTTCGTTGACAATTTCCATCTTGACTTCTCCTTACTTCTTTTTGTATACTATTAATGTATACTAATTCTTATTTCTTTTTTCTGATACTGTCGAGTGCTAGTCGACAGTATCTTTTTTTTGCCCATTTTCCAACTCTTTTTGTTTTCTATGAGCTTGTGCCATATAATCATTTAATGCTATAGCGGCAATTCTTTTTAGTATTGCTTGTACTTCCTCCGGAGTAGTATTTCTGCAATAATTATCGGCGATTAATACCTTTGTGCCGTTTATGTTTAGTTCCTTAACGATATGTGGTACCGGTCGTTCTTTTATCATACTAATTCCTCCCTTAATTCAATGTATTGATACAAAAACTTGTCTTATGACCCATCACCTCGTACTATTGGTAGTAGTACGGGTTATTTTTTTGTAGTTTTCATCCATTCTTTAACGTCTTCTTTATAAAACCTCCATTTCCCATTCGCTTTAAAAGCAGGTATTTTATTTTCTTTAGCCATCCTTTGAATTGATCTTTTTTTCATTCCTAAAAGTTTTGTTGCGTATTCGATTTCAAACATTATTGGTACATTATCCCAATCAGTTACATAGTTCATCTAATTCCTCCGTTTAATGTGACGTTTAATGACGCTAGATTGACTTATTTGACATTTTGTGCTATTATTAATCTAAAATTTTAATTAGGGATGGTTTCATTAAATTTCTTTAAACAGTTCTTCCACTTTACTGTTTACTGCTTTTGCTATTCTTTGTGCTATGTAGGCATTAGGTATTCTTTTGCCTGCTTCATAGTTCTGATAGGCTCTTTCTGAAATACCGACCTTATTAGCAACTTCCACTTGCGTTAGGTCAACATTTAGTCTTGCCTTCTTTAATGCACTATTTATTTTTTTCTTCATTATCACCGCCCCTTTTTAATTAAACAAGCACGTTTGTGCTGCCTGTAAATATATAATATCATGCACATTTATGCTTGTCAAGGTTTTTTTAAATTTTTTTAGGAGTATAATATGGCTACTTTAAGTGATAGACTTCAACAACTTAAAATTGAAAAAAAATTATTGCAAAAAGACATCGCCAAGGACAATAATTTGTCACTACGTGCATATCAGTACTATGAAAGAGGGGAGCGCGTCCCCACATCTGATACACTTATCAAACTTGCCGATTACTTTAATGTCTCAATAGATTACCTAGTCGGTAGAACTGATAACCCTGAAATTAACAAGTAGTTTTTTAAACAAGCTTTTCCTAAATATATTATAATTTTGCTACCATTAAGCCTTTTCATTGTTCCTCTAAAGTAAATCAATAGTCGAATAATCTTAACTGATTTGATGTCTTAATTTTATGTAAAGGAGGTTTTAAAAAAATATAAAAGACTGATAAAAGGTTAAATTATTATAATTAATATTAAGGAGTTGTTTATTATGAAATGTCCAAAGTGTGGAAAAGAAACAGAAGCCAAATTTTGTCCAGAATGTGGTACCCAAATAGAAAAAAGCACGGTAGCCAGAAGTGCTCAACACCAAAAATATAAACCTAAACGTCCTATCTATAAAAAATGGTGGTTTTGGGTTCTTATTGCACTAGCAGTAATCATTATTATTGGAAGTACAAGTGGCAACAATAAAAAAGATAACAATTCGTCTAACAACTCATCATCTTCTACAGTATCTTCTAATACACAATCAACATCTAGTAATAGCAAAAATACTCCTACCGACTCCGGTACACTAGGAAAATATGAAGTAGCAATCAAAGATGCATCACTTGCAAAAGACTACGAAGGAAATCCCGCTATGATAGTTACATTTTCCTTTAAAAACAATTCAGACAAAGCTCAGTCGTTTACCGCATCTATCCACGACATAGCATATCAAGATGGCGTTCAGTTGAGCACAGGAGTCGTAGTACAAGACGACTCACTTTACGAGGATTCGATTAAAAACGTACAACCCGGGACTACATTAGAGGTACAACAGGTATACAAACTATCTAATACATCATCACCTGTTCAAGTAGAAGCATCCGAACTTATAAGCTTCTCAAATGAAAAACTTACAAAAACTTTTGATTTAGCTTCCCTCCCAAATAATAATTAATCATACTTCGCCTGTCATTTGATATCATATCTTATTTGGCAGGCGAATTGTTATTTGTACTCTTTCCATTATTTTTCTTCCTTTCTTATACTTACACTCCCGTACTACTGGTACGGGTTATTTTTTTGTGGTTTTCATCTACCATTTTATATTTCTTTGTAAAACCAAAGTTAGCAAATAAAAAAATAATCTACAATTTCACTCAGCTTAAAATCTAATATTTCACTGCTTTTTTTCATTTGCTTTTGCGTAAATTCACTTTTCCCTTTTAACTTCTGGCTTAACGTCGATGGATTTATACACATTTTCCGGGCAAAACTTTCCTGAGTATATCCCTTTTCCTTAATTCTACCTAATAACTTAGAATAATCATACATTATAATCTCACCTCCCCGCTTCATAATAATATCACTTTGCAAAACCAAAGTCAATAGGTTTTGCAAAGTTTTTTTGTCTTTTTATTTAAAAAACTTGCGTTTTTACAAAGTTGGTGATATTATATGAATATGAAAGGAGCGCTACTTATGGGAACAACATTTGCGAACCGACTTAAACAAGCTTTAAAGCTTCGGAATATGACCGCAGCTGAATTGGCAAGATTAACTAACACACCAGAAAGCGTAATTAGTCAATATAAAAAAGGATTGTATGAGCCAAAACAAAAACGTCTACAACAATTTTCTGAAATTCTCGATGTGTCTATCCCCTGGTTAATGGGTGCAGACACTCCTATTGATGGTACAAACAACAAATTTATAAATCTTGAAAGCGAACAAGAAAACCACATAATCAAGAATTATCGAAGCTTAAATCAAGACGGTCAAGCTAAACTAATAGATTACTCCGATGATTTAGTTTCAAGCGGGAGATACAACAAGGAGGAAACAGTTAAGGTATTTATGGCAGCAAGGAACGGAGCAAAGCCGGGCATTGTCGAAATTAAAAAAAGCCTTATGGATAAACTTAAAAATGCTCCAACCGTGGAAAGTGATGACGATATATAAGGTCTAAGGAGGTAAAAACATGAAAATATATACTATTATAGGAGGGGTTAACGGGGTAGGTAAATCCAGCCTAACCGGTGCACTTAAAAGCGAAAGAACGGACTTCGGCCAAATAATAGATGTCGATAAAATAACCGCCTCATTAGGTGGAGATAAAATAGCAGGCGGTAAAAAAGCCATCTCATTGATAAACGACTGCCTAAATAAAAATATTTGTTTTACCCAAGAAACTACACTTGCAGGAATAAAAACAGAAAAAACTATAGCTAAAGCCCGCAGTCAAGGATATTATATTAGACTATATTATGTAGGCTTAAATTCTGCGCTGGAAAGTAATAAAAGAATACAACGCAGAGTTGAAAAAGGCGGACACAATATTCCTTTAGAAGACGTTAACAGACGTTTTTTAAGACGTTTTAATGATTTGAAGCGTATCTTACCATACTGTGATGAAGCCATTTTCTTTGATAATGAAAATGGGTTTGTGGAAGTCGCCGAATACAAAAACGGAGAAATTATACTTAAAGGGAACTATCACCCTAATTGGATACTTGAATTGTGTTCTGAGGTATGATAAAAAAACTGTAATTAAAATTCACTAGCTCTATATAATTTCTACTATTGTATATGGAAATATAAAAAATCACCTCTAGTGTGGGAACTAACTCTGAGGTGATTTAATCGACTTATAATGCTTATGGAAAATATCAAAAAATCAGAAACGCAACATGGCAGACTCTAATTGATAATCGTATAACAGAATTACCGATTAATATTTCGAAGATTATTCAAAATAACAATATACAACTAATCAAAAACAGTCAAATAAATATACTACATCAAGAAGATGGCATATGTATATATAATGGCGAATGGTCGATTGTTTATAATGATAGTATTAAGAGTGTAGGAAGAAAGAGATTTACAATCGCTCATGAATTAGGTCATATACTTTTAGGTCATCCATTAGCCTTTGACAAGGCTAATAACGTCCTAAACAAAGAATACGAAAAAGATGCTGACAGCTTTGCTATAAGGCTATTATCCCCTGCATGTGTATTATGGGGTCTAAACCTACGCACACCCGACCAAATAGCAAATACATGCCAAATATCTAGGCAAGCTGCTATACACAGATCTAAGAGAATGGAAGAATTATATAGGCGCAATAAATTCTTAATTCATCCTCTAGAAAAACAACTTTATGCGCAGTTCCAAGATTATATAAATGAAAAAAGGTGAGAACATGGATAAAGAAAATTCAATAAAATTATTTAATGATAATTGGAGCGACCTAAAAAGGAAACTAAAATCAGAAGGAAGTGAACTGTACGAAAAAATCGTACAGTTGAAAATGCCCTCGGTTGACGGCAAAATGTGATTGACTGATGTAGCACGAAAGCAACTAGAAAAAACTACAGGCGAAAAAGTTGTAACTAGCAAAAATGCAAATGATATAAAAAAATTAAAAAGCTAGGCATAACTCTTAAACATTAGAAAAGGTGAAGATATGAATACAAACAGTTTAGTAAACCATAGAAGTCAGTATTGCCTATATCTGCGAAAGTCCCGTAAAGACCAAGAAATGGAGGCATATGGAGAGGGTGAAACACTTGCCAGACACGAAAAAACCTTGCTTGAATTAGCTAAGAAACTCCAATTGAACATAACCCAAATATATAAAGAGGTTGTTTCTGGCGAAACTATTGCTGCCAGACCAGTCATGCAGCACCTTTTAAGTGAGGTAGAACAAGGTATCTGGGCTGGTGTTTTAGTTGTAGAGGTTGAACGTTTAGCCCGTGGCGATACTATTGACCAAGGTATAGTCTCTCAAGCTTTTAAATATTCCAATACCCAAATTATCACTCCAGTTAAAATTTACGACCCAAATAATGAATTTGACGAAGAGTATTTTGAGTTTGGGTTGTTCATGTCTCGACGTGAATACAAGACAATCAATCGCCGTTTACAACGTGGGCGCATTACCTCTGTCAAGGAGGGAAAGTACGTCGCCAATAAGCCACCTATAGGATATCAGCGTGTTAGGATTGAGGGAGATAAAGGTTTTACCTTGGCAATCAATGATGAAGAGGCTGATATCGTTCGTTCGATATATGAATGGTACACAATAGGTGAATTGCAAGATGATGGTACAACTAAACGATTAGGCACAACCCTAATTGCCCGCAAGCTCAATAAAATGCAAATTCCCACAAGATATGGGAGTGATTGGAACGCTACCACTATACGTGACATCCTCACTAATCCTATATATATCGGTAAAATCCGTTGGAATTGGCGACCAAGCACTAAAAAGGTAGTTGATGGTCAAGTGGTAGTATCCCGTCCTCGCTCAAATGATAGCATTATAACTGACGGTTTACATCCACCAATAATATCAGTTGACACATTTAACTTGGCACAAAGCGTCATGAAAAGTCATGCTCATACTCCCGTTAGTAATCGAAAAAACCTAAAAAACCCCCTAGCCGGTCTAGTAATTTGCGGCAAGTGCGGCCATCATATGGCGCGTCGACCATATAACGGTAGCAATTATCCTGATACACTTATGTGCCAAACTTTATCGTGTAATAATGTAAGTTCCCACCTATATTTGGTCGAAGATTGCATTATTGACTCACTTAAGGAATGGCTAGACAAATACAAGCTCCAATGGGATTCTAATTCTATTCCTAATAATACCGCTAAGATAGATTTACATAAAAAAGCACTTAATAAGTTACATAGTGAGCTTGATACCCTGTCATTGCAGCTTAATAATACATATGATTTACTTGAACAAGGCATATACACTACTGATGTTTTCATTCAGCGTTCACGCTCTCTAACCGAAAAAATTAATGCCTGCAGGGACAATATATCTAATATGGAAACTGAATTAAAAACAGAAATAGCGCGAAACGAAGGCGCAATTAATATAATACCAAAAGTGGAAAAGTTGCTTGAAGTATATTACAGTCTAGACTCTCCCAAAGCGAAAAATGATATGTTAAAAGAAGTATTAGACCGTGTGGAGTATACTAAAGAACACGGCACCAGATGGCATGGTTCCGAAAAAGACTTTACTATCACTTTATTCCCTAAAATGCCAACAAATTAAACCAATACTCACTGATATCATTATGGAACTGAAGAATTAGTGCCATGATGTTATCAGTTATACTTGATTAAAAATATCAAATTTACGATAATATAATTACAATAAAGGATACAATTAAAAATGCTCTTAGGCTGGGAAGCCTTCCACCAAGAAGAACTTAGGGAAAACTGGGAACTTGCAAAAGAGCAACAAGAACTATTCGCAATTGAGCCGTTGAAATAATCGGCTCTTTCCGGAGGTGAGAACATGACAAATACAGTAGAATATTATCTTTCTAAAGGCTTTGACCGTAAAACTGCGGAATATTTCGCAGGCGGCAAAAAGAGAATTACCGGGGTCGTTCCAAATGACGACTTTACTTTAACAATTAGTTTTGATAACGGTGAGAAGCGACTTTATGATATGCGTCCGTTGCTCAAAAAAGGGACAGTATTTGAACCTTTTATTAAGCCGGAAAACTTCCGCCGTGTCTATGTGGATGATACCCATTGCATAGCGTGGGACATCGACCCGAATATTGACAGCAACAAGGTATGGAGCAACAAAGTTGACCTTTGCCCGGACAGTTGCTATATTGATAGCATTCCTATAGGAGGTGTATTTGATGTCTGAGAACTGCGCTAATATTATTGATTTGCTGATTGAGCAACGGCATAATCAGGGTATGACGCAGAAGGATTTAGCTAAAGCCGCATGTCTCACTCAGTCCGTTATAGCTCGTCTGGAAAGCAAAAAAGCCATACCTCAACTCGATACCCTCTTAAAGATTGCCACCGCCCTTGGCTGCGAACTTGCAATTGTCCCCTCCTCAAAACAAGAATAAACTTGATTGAAACTTATTCACTGTAGAGCTGATCTTTCTTTAAGTAACTCTCTTGACTATTATCAAAATGAAACATAATCTATAAAGCAAAAAAGCCCAACGATATATAACTTCGTTGGGCTTTTTCTATATATATTTATCTTGGTATTTTTAAGTTTTGTCCGGGGTAAATGGTGTCACTTGTTAATCCATTCAACGCTTTAATCTCATTATATCGTGTGCCATCGCCTAGTAAGTCTTGTGCAATGCTCCATAGGCTGTCACCGTTCTTTACTGTGTACAACAAACTCTTATTAGTCGTAGCCGCACAAGGGACTTTAAGAATTTGGCCCGCATAGATTAAGCTGGGATTACTAATGTTATTAATTTCTGCTAACATTTGCCATGATGTGTTATATTTCATTGCAATTCCGCTTAATGTGTCACCTGATACTACGGCATAGGTTGTTGTTTTTACCTCACTTTTCGGGGCTTGTCCTGAATTTGAACCGATTTCATCTAACAAATCACGATACATATAATTCATATCGACTTTTCCACTTATTCCATCAACTTTTCCACTTGATGTATATTGCCAAATATCGCAATCTAATGATGGACTGTCTATCCCGTAATGTGCAAGCCATATTGTGTATCTGGATTTTAGTTGGTCATAATTTAAGTAATTGTCGAACCAATTTTTATTTGCGTATACACCTGCCCAATACCCAGCCTTCTCAATTGTTGAGCAAAAATTAATGCACATTTGTGTTCTTGTTTCATTGTCATTTTTATTTGATATTGAGTCGTCCTCTATATCAAAGTATATTGGTAGATTGAGTTTTTCATTATCTATAATTCTTAAACAAAACTCAGCTTCCTTTACCGCATCTTCGGGGCTTTCCGCATATGAATAATGGTATAAACCTACCTTTATTCCCGCCTTTTTGGCTCCTTTTACATTGCGTACATAATATTCATCTGCCTGGTTTCCACCTCTTCCATATCCAGTGCGAATAATAGCGAATTCAATGCCTGAATTCTTGACCTTGTTCCAATCTATAGCCCCTTGCCATTCAGATACGTCTATTCCTCTTAACATACAATTCACCCCTATATCAATTCATTAGTATATTTTTCTAATAATCCCTGAAGCTTTTTAGCTCCGGGTAAACCTAAGTAACTCCAATTTTTTAGAATGCTTGTAAGCTCATATATGCCAAACAAAATTATTGTTGCTTCACAAAATCCCACTTCACCCAAACATAGCGTATTGGCTATCTCTTGTGGAATTATACCCAAAAAATTAATATTTAAAGCATAATCAATGAACACTGAACTAATTGCACTTAATATCATTGCTACTTTAATTATTAGGCCTTTCTTGCCAATGCTTGAATTAAATGATTTATCTATTATGGCTCTTGCAGAACCCAAAATTATATCCGTAAATATTAATGATATAAGAGCATGCAATAAGTTGCTACTTTGCATCCATTGCATCATTTGGTTTATTGTTTCCATATCAATTCCTCCACTTTTGCATTAAAAAACCGCCATTATCGGCGGTATTTCTTGTTTTGACAATAATATCCTTAATGTGATAAAATACTCAATGACATATAAGGACTGATAATCTTTGTGGTATAGACTCCATCACCGCACTCAAAATGCGTATTTTTCGTGAATGGAGGTGGTATCATCAAGGATATTGTGGTTAGACTTTGCAATTGGATATTAAAAAGGTTACATAAAGAGAAAACAGCCCAATCAATTAAGATTGAAGCCGTTAACTCTCAAATAATCTTATTAATCATCCACAAAGACTGATTGCACTCAGTCCTTATATGTTTTTATTTTACATTAATATCAGCTTGTTGTCAACTCTTGCTTTTGCAAGAGTTTTTAGTTTATAGGCTCCTGTTCATCTACCTTTAAATTTATTGCAATGCCTTAAGTTTACCTATAATAACCCTAGCCATACGCTTTGCACCTGCATCATTTGGATGAATGTTGTATCCGTCATCCATTAAGTAAGTACTTGCCGTCATTGCATTAAGTCCCATTTCTCCTCTTAAATCGATACAAGGTAATCCATAGTACCACGCTATTTCTTTTGTAGCCTTTGCGAAATCTCTATAATTCAATCCCGTGGTTGAGTCGTTATATTCGAGTTTTCCCCACGTTGTCGTGAGTAGGAATATTTTAAGCGTAGGTTTCCATGTTAACAAACTCTCTATTATGTATGAATATGCCCCTTTAAATACATTTGTATTTTTACTTGATAACTCCTTTGAAAATTCTTCATCGTCGCCTATTGACAAGCTTTGGTACATATCATTTGCCCCACCTAAAATTGTAATCACATCAGGATTGGCATTTTTTATTGCATTTAGCCTACTTGCCTGCCACATAGCATCTTCCGCTGTTCCTGCAATACACGAACCACTTACCCCCAAATTAGTGTGAAGCAATCCAAATTCCTCGGCAACATCAGGCTGCCAATAGCCATACCATGTTATGCTGTCGCCGTAAGATACCCATTTTTTATTTTTCCAACCATTACTAACATTATCACTAGTGACTCTTAGGTTAGGTATTAATATTTTGTCCGAACCATAGCAAACCGCTGGACAAACTTTTCCTTGTACAACTTTTCTATTTGTAGCACTTACAGCAAATGATGTTCTTAAATATTTTGAATTTGCAGGTGCTACCACATATCCAACTGAGCCGTATGCTCTTTGTCCGCTTATAAAATTTTTGGATTCATCCCAAAAAGTCGTGATGCAGCCTGTTATCGCATTAGACGAAGTATAAGGCAAACCCGGTGTTACCGGTATCAGTCCTGTTGAAATAAAGCCTGAATTAGTAATCCATACACCTGTCGACTCGTAATATCCCCCTGTAATTATATCGTCAGGATTATATAAATTATCTTCTCCTTGCTCAGTAAAGTCCAACTTATCGGAACTTAATCCCTCTTTTGCAATATTATCATTATTAATTTTTATTTCATCATCAATTTTATACTCAAAATCATTAGGAATGTACTTATTTTGATAAACGGATTTGTTTTCATCTGTCGTGGCAAAAGAGAATCTAACATAAGCACTACCTTGGGGCGCAGTTGTATATGTAAAGTTTAAAGGATACCTATAGCCCATTAAAAATGTTCCGTCTTCCTTCCAAAAAGTTGCTATAGTTCCCAATCCATATCTAGAGCTAGTATAGGAAAGTCCCGGTGTTACCGGTATCAATCCTGAGGAAATTAAGCCGGTATTACTTACCCATGTTCCATTTTCGTCGTAATATCCATTCTCTATAATATCATTGGGATTAAATAAGTTTAACGGATAAGTATTTATATAATTCGTTTTATCTATTGTAATAGCATTATTTGCAATCTTTGACGTTGTGACACAAGTGTCATCTAGCTTTGATGTTGTGACGCAAGAATCATCTAACTTTGATTCGTCAAGTTTTGCGTTGCTGTTCAGCGTTGCTACGCCGTTAGCCTCACCCTTTTCTAACGTTGAGATGGCTCCAACATCTCCAGCTGACGGCATTTGCACTAGCTTTCCTGTGGAGTCAAGTGTTGCTACGCCGTTAGCCTCACCTTTTTCTGACGTTGAGACAGCTCCAACATCTCCAGCTGACGGCATTTGCACTAGCTTTCCTGTGGAGTCAAGTGTTGCTACGCCGTTAGCCTCACCTTTTTCTGACGTTGAGATGGCTCCAACATCTCCAGCTGACGGCATTTGTGCTAGCTTTCCTTCCGAGTTAAGTGTTGCTACGCCGTTGGCCTTCCCTTTTTCTTCTGATAGAATTTGTGAGGTTTTTTTCGCTGCTGCATTTGCCGCATCTATCGCCTGGGTCGTCTCAATTAAAACCTTATTAAGGCTTAGATATTCACTATCAGATATAAGCCCCTCTGCTTCGTATACACTTGGTACAATTTTTGTGTAAAATGTAGCACTAACAATTACGTTATTATCACTATATAACGCTATTTCGCCAAAACCTGTGCCTGCTGCTGTAAGCATTTGTTCTGTATATGTCACTATGATTTTATTCTGATTTATAGTGCAGTCATTAATAACCTTATTGCCGTCCGGCTTATAATACTTTATTCTTGCTTTTACCCCACTAGGTATAGTATATTCTTTATTTTTCACGATCAGTGTTACTTCTACTTTTCGACTCTCTATCTCACCCTGTTTAGCTACTATGTACTCGAAAGGTGGCCGACCGTCTATAGGCACTTTTATGCTCTGCGTATTAATAATACTCATCCTGCTTCCTCCCTATCTATTAATAAGTTCCTTATTTGCACAATCCCTTATATCACTCAAACACGCACTAACAATTAGATCTGTCAGATATGCTGGCAATCCGTATGTATTTTGTACCTCTAATATAGCTAATGTCATGTCTGCACGTGCTGCAGATATTTTAACACCCAATGGCGTATCATCTGTCGTTTTTTCTTTTATCTCCTGCTCTTTTTCATTGCTCATTCTTTCGCCTCACCTGTAATGTATATTGTTTCTATAATATCCTCCGGAGATATATCATCTACTGGAGGAACTCCGCTGGGAGTGATTAATTGCTCTTTGATTTGTTCACCTTGTTTTGTTGTCATTAACTATCCTCCTTAAATATCCGAACTTGCTGTCGGTACTCCCGTTATCATACCGTTTCTCACAACTATGCTCGATGTAGTCCAACCGATGCTACCATCCCCATTATCCCTTATTCCAGTTACAATGGGTATCTTTTTGTTGTTGGCTACTGTATAACCGTTTGCACTGCAAGAATGTAAGTCTACATTGTATATATCAAAATCATGTCCATATACATTAGCTCCTAGATGCAGCCCCTCGTCTGTATATATACTTTTAGCTCGAGAATAGCATAATACTGTGGTGTATTGACCTAATGCCTGTTCGGTTTGCCTTGCCCAAGCCATATATTTGCCCTGATATTCTAAATCGAATACGAGTCCTTTATGAGAATTATTCTTATTCCATTGATTAGTTCCGATACACCCTACATAGTAACCATCGCGCCAAAATTTATTGCCAACCTCATCAAATTGACTCCTCAAGCCGGCACTGTTTATCGTACCGTTGTATATGCTCATTGCGCCCGCTGTTAATTGAACGTACTTGGAGCTATTGTTAAACGCAACTATTACATTGTTGTAATACTGCGTAATATAACTGCCTACATTACCTTTGGTAACGCAGCTTGTAATATTGTCTGCATTAACCTTAATTGCTGCCTTGAGCTCGCCTTCTATACCTTTAGCCCTTTTTACTTCTGCCGTTAGACCATCCGCATTGACCTTTATAGCCGTTTCGAGTTTACTCTCTGCGCCCTCTGCCCTCTTTACCTCTGCAGTTATGCTATCATTTGTGATCTGGAAACGTGTTATGCTTTCGTTAATAGCTTCTTCTTTAGCATCATCCGTATACTTAGTCACACTGTTTCGGTACTCTATGTCTAGTGCTTCTGCATATACTGTGCCGGCCTTTAAGATAGCCCCGGTAAGTTCACCCGCTGTGATGAAATCGGCTACTATCTGCCCGCCTGCAGTTATTGCAGTCGTAAACGTTCCATTTACTCCCGTGCTACTATGACCCAAGCCTGCCAAATTCCAACGCCATACGTTTTGGGCTGTATTTAGATCGGGTGTATCCAGTATAAAAATCTCTTGCGGATTTTTTTCCGGATAAAGTACTACATATCCACCGCTATTGCCCGTTATAGCTGCTGTTACATCTTTTATCGTCTGCTCTATTTGCTGGCGGATTGCCTCTGAACGGTTCTTGTTGACTTTAATAAGCTCTTCTGTCTCTTTTTGGGATGCTGTAATTTCCTTAACTAAATTGGTACGCACTGACCCTACTTCCATGCTTTCATATCTTTCTTTTAGGCTATCGTACTTGGTTTTAACTACCTTAGCTGTCGCATCTATACCCAACTTCTCTATTCTTACTGTCACTGTATCGCATAATGCTATATTTTCCATGACTTGTAGATTTTTATAATCCTTCGTCTTTTTTAGCTGAGCATATGATAATGTTATATTGATGTCCGGTTCTGTCTTGACTTTTTTCAAGTATGTTGTAGCCTTTTCCCTTAGCATATCCTCCGTAATTACAGTACCATTTTCCCATTCACTGCTAAAATCTACTATCTCGCAACGTGTATATGCGTAATCATTATTATCTATTTTTAGTATTTTTTCTTTAAGACTTACATAAGTTTCTTTCTCGTTTCCCTCTGGTGTGTACTTAGCATACGGGAATATAGCTGTCACTGCATTAGATATGCTCTTTTCTTGCTTGGCATCTATTAGGTTTTTGCCGTATTCTATTGTGACACCTTTGTCAGTACCCCTTGCCTTCAAAAGCTCTATTCTGTAGTTATTAAAATGATATTCGCCGCCCCAAGTATCTAGTATACTGCCCTCTACGCCACCCAATGCCTTTCGTACGCTTACTACGTCATCTATGTTAGTTCCGTGTACTGTTGTAATATCACTGTAGGTCGTGTATTTATGAGGTAATATTGCCGCTTTTAGTAAAGCTGTCAATGCTTGTTCTGCGTTCATTCCGCTTACACTAAATTTTTCTACCGGATTGGCCGTTAGCTCATAGCTTATGTGTTCTGCGTACCAAGTCGTATTACTGCCTATTTGCTTACCACTTTTGTATATCCTGAATAGCTGCGGCTGGTCTGTATCATTTGCTTTTGCCTTTATAATTGCATCCTCTGTTATATAGCTACTCAAGTGTCCTCTTGCAGGGTATACAAGCGTAAGCTCATAGCTTCCGTTACGCTCTTCAACCACTTGACAGCTTACCGCATCCGTGAGAAGTCCTATACCATTTGTAGTAAAATCAGACTCTCGGGAATCATACAATATCGGTATCATAGCTTGCACCACCTCGGTATTATTTCTATCTTTTGCACACTTCCTATCCAACTTATGTTGTTTTCCCCCGATACCAGTTTTGGGAAGGTGCTAGTTAGCATTTTGCTATTTTGCAACTTGTCAGCTTTATATGCATTCATGTTTTCGCTATCAATCTCTATATATTGTTCTATGTCCTTAAATGCATGTGCTCGATTATTAATATATAAAGTCACATTTCCGTTGCCGTATATCTTTATGTATGGTGTTGCGGTAAAACCTTCCGGATTTGTAATCTTTTCTGCTTTGGTTATTGTTATTGTTTCATCACCTATCAATGCCCTTTTATATGGCTTGCAAGTGAATTCTATCTCGATTTTACCAAGCAAACGTTTAGCAAGCTCTGTTAAACTTGCTTTGCTGCTAATATATGCAAGAGCATAATAGTCTTTGTCGTAGGTGTCGTAGAGCTTTTTATACTCTATGCCGCTACCATATAGCCAAGCGTACAGCCTGCGAGCGTGTTCTTCTAGGTCTAGCTTAAATGCATCTACGTCTACGCAGCACACATACTTACGTACATAGTCGTTAAACTGCTGGTTATCCAGCTCGTCTATGCGATTATCCACAACAAAATTACCGCGTGCCGGTACGTTTATTGTTTCTATTACAGGCTCAGCGGCGCTATCCGCACCGCTCTGCTCCATAATAAATAAGCCCATATCTAAAGAGTTAACTCCATTATATGTAAAGCTATTGACCTTATCAAAGTAAGTATTAAGCATATACTCTAGTATTCCTCTCTTTCATTTCTTCCGCTGTCTGCAACATTTCTTCGGTAAGTTCTCTTATGTCTGTCTCCCTGTTGTTTTCAAAGTGTTCTATATTTACATTTATTTCGTTTGTAATCTGCTGCGTTTTACTGCCTTTTGCTGTCTCCATGGCTGTATTGTGCGCTGTTGGTGTAAGTGGTGTAACTACTGCCTTACCGTTTACCATTTGTACAAGCTCGGGTCCTGCTTCTGCTACCATGGCACCGCCTTCACTTAGTATTCCGCCATGTGCAAGTCTTGGCAGGTTTAATTTGCTCATTTCGCCAATGCTTACACCCGGTATTTTGTTTATAAGGTTAATAGCTCCGTTGATAAGTCCTATAGCTCCGTTAATAGTATTTTCTATAGTGCTTATTACTCCGTTAATACCGCTCTTAACTGCGCCACCTATTGCATCTGCTATCCTTGAACCCAAGCTAGAGAAAGTATTTTTTATATTGTCCCATAGTCCACTAAAGAATGAACCAAAATTATCAAATACGCCCTTAACTGCGTTCCAAGCAGCACTAAATGTATCTTTAAAAAAGTCACCGACTGAACTAAATATAGTTTTAACGCTTTCCCATGCAGTAGAAAAGAAGTTTGCAAAACCTGAGAATATACTTTGAATTCCCTCCCATGCGCCTTGAAAATTGCCTGTAAGTACATCTTTTACTACTGAGAAAATTGTTTTTATTGCGTTCCATACTGCCTCGAAGTAGGCTGCTACAACATCCCATACTGCCTTTATGATGTTCCAAGCATTCCTAAAGAACGAGCCTAATACTTCACCTACTACTGAAAAAACAGTCTTTATACCATCCCAAATAGCTGAAAAATATGGTTGCACTGCATCCCATACAGCCTTAATAGCTTCCCAACAGTCGCTAAAAAACCGTGATATATCGTCAAACAATTGCTGTAAAAATTCTAATGCTGTTTGTAGATACGGCTCTATAAATCCCCATACCTCTTGTACTTTGTCCCATACTGTACTGATGAACCCTTTTATTGCATCAAATACTACATTTACTGCGTCCCTAAACCATTCGCACTTATTGTATAACGTAACCAATATTGCTATAACTGCGACTATTGCCGCTATTATTAACACTATTGGATTGGCTACTAATACCGCATTTACTGCCGCTGCTACTGTTTTTAATGTTCCGCACACGGTGATTATGTTGGATATTGCCCCCGCAACCTTGCCAAATATAAGCAATGCCGGTGCCAGAGCCGCTACCACCGCAATTATCGATACTATTATTTGTTTAGTGTTGTCATCCATGCTTTTAAAGTGCTCTGTTATGCTTTTAACGGCCTCACAAACACTTGTAAGCGTAGGTTGTAACATTTCTAACGCTGTTGTCCCTAATTCAGCTGCAGCATTTTTTATTTGATTTAGTGCTATCTTAGCCTTATTGCTATTAGTATCCAGCTTGTCAAAAGCCTCATTGGTTATCCCCGTACTATCGTTCACTTCTTCTAGGATGCCGTTAAACTCATCTGCTCCATTACCCAATAAAACTATTGCCGCTTTACTAGCCTCACTACTGCTCCATAAATCACTAAATCTCTGCCCTGTTTCATTTGCACAGTCCTGTAATATCATCAATACATCTGATAGGCTATTACCCTCTGCGCTAAGCTCTGCGAATGATTTACCCGTTTTTTCTTTCAGTACACTGTCTACTGTTGTGCCGCCCTTGCCTAACTCATTAAGCATTGAGTTTAAGTACGTTGTACTTTCGGCTGTTGCGATACCTTTAGCGGTCATATCTACATATGCAGCACATAATTGGTCGATTTGCACGTTATTTGCATTGGCCGTCGGGATAACCTTACCCATACTGCTTGCTAATTCATCTACTGTAGTTTTACCAAGATTTTGCGTGGTGATAAGCATATCGCTTATCCTCGCTGTCTCTGTTGCCTCTAATCCGTAAGCGTTTAATGCCGTTGTTAAAATATCTGTAGCAGATGCTGTATCCGTAAATCCTGCCTTAGCTAATTTACTGGACTCCGCTACAAAGTTCACCGCATCCGCTGTATTAACGCCACCGGATATTGCACTATATACAGACTCTGCTATATCGCTAGCCGATTGCCCTGTATCATTTGAGAGTTGTATAATTGCATTCCTCATACTATCTATAGATACCACACTAGAGTCTGCAATAGTTGACACTTTAGCCATTGCATCTTCAAAATTCGATGCACTTACTATACTTGCCGTTCCGACAGCTGCTGCGACTGCACTAACCGGCTTTAATTTGTTACCTAAGTTTGTTGCCTTTTCACCGATTTGTCCCGTTACTTCACTTATTTTTGCTAGAGTTACATTGCTATCCTTTGCGGATTTTTCTAAATCCTTAAGACGCTGCTCTGTGTTCGCTATTTCACGCTGTAGACCTCTGTATTGTTCCTCTGATACTTCGCCGTTTTCAAACTGTTTTTGTACCTGTTTTTCTGCCTCTTTCAAGGTGTCTAGTTTTTCTTTGGTGCTGCTTATAGCATCTTTTAATAACTTTTGTTTTTGAGCTAGAAGTTCTGTATTTGTCGGATCCAGTTTCAACAACCTGTCTACCTCTTTAAGCTCCCTTTGTAGAGAGCTACTGGATCTATTAACATCTGAAAGCGCCTTAGATAGTTTTGTGGTGTCACCACCTATTTCTATGGTTATTCCTTTAATATTTGCTGTCCCAATTCTATTGCTCTCCTTTCTGTTTATTTATTTGCTCTCGTATCTTTTTTCTATCCGGCTTGGTTTGTTGCATTCTCCAACAGTTATCAAGGTGCTTTTTGCCGTCCTCTGTTTGCATAAGCTCATATATATAAGCTTGTCGCATGAAATATAAATATAGATCTATCGGCATTTCTTGCACGTCATATATATTAATATTTAAGTAGTCAATAACTAACTTCTCAGCCTGCGTTTCTACCGTATAATGCTGTGCCGCCTCTGCTTCATTTGATTGACAGTGCGGCAGTATTAGTTTGGGTTGCTTTTAATTGACTTCACAAAATTGGCATAGTCGTTAATATATGCTACTATGTCCTCTATGTTATAGCCTTCTTTTGCTAGGTAATCTGCTGTGATTTTTGTTTTTGCCCTGTTGTTGCTTAAAATCTCCGCCATGAGTGCTAGCATTGAATTATATGTATCTTCACCATCGACATTTTCGCCAATATTGCTAAGTTCTTGCATTTTCTCGAAAGTGCTCTTTTTTGGCATTTCAACCACAAGAACTCTTCTATCCTTTAATCTTGTTGTATAAAAGCTTCTTTTTAACTTACCAAAATCAAAACTTCTGTTTGCCATTTTTAATCTCCTATCCTATTGTAAAGGCGGCTGCATTATACAGCCGCCTTATTGTTATACTTCCTGTGGTATATCCTCTTCATAAATAATAAGAGTTCCGTCCTTATCCATTGGATGTGCCTTGAATTGTGGTTCTATGGAGCTTTCTGCGTCTTTTGCAAAGGTGATGCTAAATCCTGACTCATTTTGACCTACAATGGTTACACGTATATCTCCATCCTCGGTATCCTCATGCAAAAATCTAATTAAGTACCTTGTATTGTTCTGGTTCTTCACTCCACCTATTTTAACTGTTCTCTTAGTCTCGGTTTCTGTTACCCTAGCTGTTGAACATAATTTTTCAAGTGTTTTTGCACACCAAGTCAATAAACCTGCTTTTAAGGTAACTTCTTCGGTCGTTGTCTTTGTCTTAGCTACTACACCTAAGTCATCCTCTACTGTAGTTGTCTCTGCAGAATATTCTACAGATGCACCACCCTTAATATGGGCTAACTGATTAACTTCTGTCTCGATTGTTGCATCTTCCGGGATAGTCCCGTCAAAAGTCATGCAGTAAAGCTTACCGCTACCTAAAATAATTCTCTCACTATCCATTATTGTTGTCCTCGCCTTCTTGTTTTCTCGTATATGGTAAACTCGTAAGCCGTTTGTACCATATCTTCGCTTTGTATAATTTCTTGGAATTTGCTAAAGTCAATATCGTATAATACTTTTTTCTCCACTTCCTTTTCTAAGCTGTTATCTGCTACCTTGTCCGTGTAAAGCTCCAATGCCGCCTGTATAACGTTCACAGATACTGCGCCATCATCACTGCCAATGGTTGTTATTTGAGGTGTTATGTATACCATATAAGGCAATTCCGGCAATGGTTCCTCTTTTGTCTCTCGAAATTCATTCTTAGCAAGTGGCAATCCTAATGCCCTTGCACGCTCTATAATAGTATCCAGTTTCATTTAGATATCACCGCCTCTATTCTTTTGCGTAAAGTTTCTATACTCTTTTGTTCTACAGGTGCTATATGCTGTATGGCTCGCACACGGCCGCCGTTTCTGCTTGCGTGTCCATGCTCAAGTAGATGCGTTATCTGATAATCCGTTGCATTATATACTGTATTCCGCTGTGTCCTCTTATCTGAATACGATTGCCTTTGTCTCCAACCTCTACGGTAACTACCGGTTAACTTTGGGCTTGTCCTTCTTAATTCGTCCACGCTCTCTTTTGCTACATCGGCAGTAATTTTTTTAACCATATCAGATATATTCTGGTCATATTCCGTTAAAGCCTGCGCTATTTCCTCAGCTGTCTTGTTTACATTAATTTTACTCAACGTCTACCTGACCTCTTTTCTGCGTATAGCTCTATCTTTTCTTCTGTTGGTTTCCTGTAGGTTCTATAAACAATGAGCCTTTGACCGTTGTATTCTAGCTCGGTCTGGTCGTTGTACTCGTGCGCCCACACAGTAAACTTATAACTTGGTTTAATGTCCTTTACCCCCGCTGTCGCATACTCGCTTTGAGTTATACTATCAACTTCACAACATATAGTTATTTGCTCTATATCTGTTTCGTTGACCTGCTCTTTTAACGTTATTTCTCCAAACATGGTTAGCCCTCTTTCGCATTGTAGTCGCCAGCCAATGCTAAAGACATTTTAAGAGCATCATAACTTTGTTTATATCTTTCTGCCATATTGTTATAGTTAAAATCCGCTTTAACAAAAAGCTGCGCAGCCCTAATTATTAATGCATCATCCTCATCTATGTTCTCGACACCGGCAAGGCGTAAGTCCTTAAAGCAAGCATCTATACATCCATTAATATCGTCTCGGATAATATCGGATGCAGTAGACATACGCATACTTCCCTTAATTGCCTTTATTAGTTCTTCTCTCACATTGGCCCCCTATTCTGCCTCTGCGACACCTGCACTAATAAGCTGTTCTGCACGCTCTTTAGTTACAGTGAACTTATCACCTATATGTTGTATTCTCTGTCTCTGCAAGTCCTTATATGTAGTTATTACTTTCACGGTCTTTGTTTTGCCAGAAGCAATACGGATACGGGCTATAAGCTCTGCTTTTGGGCCACAAGTATCAATTTTCAGAGTCTTCGCAAGTGATTTAAGCTCATTTACTGTATACTCTTCCAGCCGGTTTAAATCATAGTTGTCTCTCATTACTACTTACCCTCGTTAATCATACACTTTGTATCTTTTTGAGTGCTACATAACTGTTAACATCTACTACCTTACCGTCAGCCAACATAATGCCCTTGGTAATCATATCGTCCGTATCATTATCCTCATACTTTTTAACGCCCATAGCATAGTTAGTGTTAAGTACGTAGTCTTTAAAGTTAAATAAAAAGCCTACAATTGTATCCTTAGCCGCATTTGCAAAACTCGGCAAATAATCGCATACATTTACAGGTCTTCCTAAGAGTGTATACTCTGGTTTTCCTGCTATACCATAATTAATTCTGCCGATTGGCTGTCCGTTTGTATCTGTTAGGCCGTAATAGCTCATATATGTTTTCTTAGACATACACCACTCTGCACCTTTCTCATAAGCTACAGGTAATGCACCCTCTGCAGCAATAAGATCTGCGTATGCTGGTGCCGTTGTTTCGATAGTTTGACCCGTTGCCGCTGTTTCTTGGATAATTCCCTTTGGTTGGCCTGAACCGGTACCGCTAATAATAGCTTGCTCAAGTGCTTTAGTCATAGCTTCTACTATATTGTTAATCAAGAGGCTTTCAAAAGCTGTGATAGCCATTGTGTCTACCTCTAGAGATACCGCAACGGCACAGCGTAATTTATGGTATGCGAATGTAACAGTACCGCTAGTATCTTGTTTTTGCTTGTCACTGCCTTTTCCTTCGGATACCCAAGTAGCTACAGGCTTAACGGTCGACTTAGGGATTGTGACACCGCCTTTGTACGCTGTACGTGTAACCTTGTTGAGAATATTGCCGACGCTCTCTAGTTTAGTAATAATTTGGTTGAGTACAGTAGTCGGAATAACTGCTCCTACATCCGTAGATGCTGTCTTAGCGTCTGCACGGTACTCCGTTGGAATAGCTATGCCTCTTGTTACATAATCCATAAATGCACGTCTATATTCCATTGTCTCGTACTTATTGACACTGCGCTGTTCTGCATTGCTGCCGTCTGCCGGTGCAATACTCCTTAGTACTGTAGGTGACATATGGTTACCCTGATCGTCTGTTACTGTATCCAATGCAATAGACGAAAGTAAATTACTGCGTTTTTCTTGTTGTTCGATAATAGCTGTCCTCTCCTCTTGCAATTCCTTTACTTCTCTTTCATAGGCTGCTAACTGTTCAGCTGTAATTGCTGCGCCCCTTGTCTCTACATCTTTTTTGACTTCTGCAAGTCTTAATTCAATCTCTTTTAGTCTCATTGTTTAATACTCCTTTACTTTAAATACTTGTTAATAACTTTAGTACTCTTGCTCGCTTTTCCAGCTGCTCCTGCTGTTCCGCATCCCGTCTCCCGTTTGCGTAATTGCGCGCTGCTATGGTCGTGTCTTCGTTAGCCGGTATACTTACCGCGCTTACGTCATACACTTTTTTTATTCTTAGAATTGTGCGGGTGTGTGTCGCCCTGTCGTAGTTATCCTCTGCGACAGTAAACGCCCATGACATTTTATTTATCATTCCTGCACTTATATCTTCATACAGTCCCCTCGCTAACTCCGTTTTGCTAAGGTCGGCTGAGATAAGAAGCCCCTTATCGTCGGCAGTTAATTTAAGCGTATTATTGCTATTCCTTGCATACACTCTGCCGCAATGGTCGTACTGCATTATTACGTCGCTTAGGTCTGCGCCGTCCAGCGCGTGTCTGTCGATTTTCTCGTAATATTTTGTACCATCGTCAAACTCATACATTACGTATGGGTCATCAAAAGTTGTTGCATAGCCCTCTACGTAACAGTCACTATCAAACTGTTTTGTTACTGATTGTGTTGTAAGAGGTGCTACTATGTTCCTGTATTCTCTTTCTTTCACTACCGGCATATTACTCCTCCTTATTACCCTCGATTGTTTTATTAACCGGTTCTATATCCTGTGGCTCATTATTTGCCTGATCCAGCTTACTAACTTCTGTGTACTCCTTACGTATATAATATTTATCTCCATCCTCTACGTGTGCCATATTCCATATATCCATAACACCGTTACGGTTAAGTAGTCCCCTGTCAAATAATTGTGTACTTACTTGCAACTTAGTGTTATTGCTGGCATATTGTAGCCTGTTGGCACTAAATGTAATGGCGTTGCCGTGTGCTAATTCTCGAGGTGTGAACGACATATTAGACATAACAAGTGATAGTTGTAGAGCAAACGGCTCTATTTTACCCTCATAATATGCATTCCACGTTTCCTCATTGAATTTGTTTTGTAATATGTCCATATTGGTACCAAAATGCGTGCATACGTTTTCTTGTATTTGCTGCATTTGTAACGCATTAGGTGTATATGGCTTACTTTCTACGGGCTTCACATCACTGAATTTGTTGTCGTATATAATCATTCCGCTTTTATTGTCGCTACTTAAATTGTCTTGAGTAAATCTGTTACGTTCCTTCTTTATATCCTCGGGTTTAAGCATATTTGCGACTTTCGCCAAAAATCGTATATTTGCAGAATTTTTTACGGCGTTAATAATACCCTCGTTGCTGGTTTGTATAAGCTGCATTGTTGGCTGCATAGTTGCATTGCTTTCTCCAAAAATATCATCCTGATATTGATGTGTTGTGAGTATTCCAACACGCTCAAACTCTATAGCCGCCCTATCTCCATTGCCAAATGTATACCGTAGGTACACTTGATTTTTATACTCTACAATCTCACAGTTTTGTGGCAATAACGGATACCAACCCGCAAGCTGCCCATATTCGTCCTCTATTGGTATAATAAAAGCCGTATGCTCGCACTCCAATATAGTCGCCACTCGGGCTATAAATTTAGTTGTATCCATAAAAGCGTTAGGCTTGAATTGTAATGTTCTCTCCAAATGTTTTAAGGCACTGCCCTCTATTTCCGGCTTTAATTTACTACAATGTGTCGCGAAACTGTTAATGGCCGTACGGGTTAAATCCATTTCATAAACACCACCGCTATATGTGGAAAATACCGGACTATATCCGTTAAGTAACTTGAAGTACTCGCCTATTATTTGGTTATTTTTATGTCCTTTGAAAATATAATCAAAAAGCCCCATCTTTTTTCACTCCCCTCTATGTTTCATTCTTTAGCAAGTCGCCCAGCTCTGCATAATACTTTTGGCGCACTGTCATAGCATCTATTACGCTTACAAAACCGTCTATGTGCGCCCTTTGTTCTATTTTTATGGGTCTGAACTTTCTTGTTTCTAAATTCTGCTTAAGTGCCACATTTAAGAAGTGAGCCTTAAGTAGGTTATTGCTTGCAATCTTAAAGTTCCCGTCTTTAATAATTCCCTCAAATTCTCTTATTACAGGCGTTAGATTTTCGCCTTGAAATACATCGTCTGTATGAAAACCGTACGCCTTTAAGTCATCTATTAAATATTGAGCACTGTATCTGTCGTAGCCTATCTGTAATACTCGTATGCCATATGTATTAAGCAGCTCTACATACCAATTAAATACGTCTTTGTAATCCACGTAATTGTCCCCGGATAGTGTAAGTACTCCCTTCTTAACAAATACGTCATACGGTACGCCATCCGTTGCTTGTAGACTCTCCAGCCTGTTATGCGGCATAAAGAATTGAGTAAAAGCATGTAATACTCCGCTTTTTTCTATCACAACACTTGCAGCTGTTAAGTCTGTTGTTTGGCTTAGGTCGATACCGCCCACGGCATAGCAGTCTCTAAAGTCCTCTAGTGTAACCGCTTCGCTCGCCCTATCTACAAACGTGTACTCTAACCACGCTACACTGCTGTTTTGCTTAATATTGCAGTACTTTGTGAGAAACTCTGCTTTTTTGCTTAAGCTTCCCTCTGCTACTGCTATCTCATCTTTAAAAAATCCCTCTTGGACGCTTACACCCATATTAGGGTTTGCCTTCCTTAGCTCTGTGATATCATTCCATTTCTCTACATCGTCTATGATATATAAGAATGGCAATAATCTACGCTCTTTACTGTTGCCCTTTAAAAAGCCGGTTGCACGCTTCATTAACTCATCGTAAATACTGTCATTAATATAGCCTGCTGTCGATATGCTAAGTATCATAGGCTGTCGCCTTGCCCCTAGTGCTGACTTCATAACCTCATATTGTTTTAAACCGCCGTCTCCGCTCCACGCTGCCATTTCATCACATACAACTAACTGCGGGTTAAAACCATCGCTCTTCTTTGCATTAAATGCAATAGGCTTAATAGTTGTGTTCGTCTCTTCTAGATAAATGTCACTACGTCTCTTTTTTGCAAGCTCTTTTAATTCGTCTTCTGCTTCGACCATCTTATAAAAAGCATCATATACAAGTGCCGCTTGGTCTAGTTTTGGTGCTAAACAATATATCTCCTGCCCGTACTCCGGCTCAAGATATGCCATATACGCTATAATCGCACTGGCAAATAAGCTTTTGCCGTTTTTTCGTCCAATCACTATAAAAACTTCGCGGAAAATCCTTAAATTGCGCTCATCAACTATGCCAAACATTGCGCAAACTATAGCTTTTTGCCATAATTCCAACTTTATTAAATCATTTCTGCCCTTACTGTGATGACAAAAATTTTCGATGAACTTTATGGCCTTGTTTGCCTTTTTTGCGTTATAAAAAAACTCCTGTTTTTCCAGTCCGTCTACAAGTATTTTGTAAATCGCCAATATCCATTTACCCGCTACAATTTCTCCGCTTGTAATCTTGGCGTAATACTCGTAAATATAATTTTTATATGGCACGTCTATTCATCTCTCAAAAGAGCTAACCTGCTCTTCTTTTTTTCGGCAGGTGGTACAAGCTCGGTTAATTGCTTTATGACTGTTGTGTAATTCTTGCTTAGAGCTATATATGTCTCTGCTTCGGCACTGCGTTTTTCTCCCCATTGGTTAGCACCATTTTGGTATTCTGTCGTCCAACCCTTTTCTTGTATAATTTCTTGCAATGTGTCGAGCTCTATTGACATAAAGGCAGCTTTTTCTATTAGCGGCGTAACAAGCTTCTTTTTGTTTTCGTCGAGGTTCTTAAAAATACCTTTAAGTCTTGTTTTTTCCTTTTTTAATTTTCCTTCTTTATCTATGTCCCCGTTTGTTGCCATATCTTCACCTCGTTTTCTCTATATTAAATACACCCGTTATGCATACCGCTGCAGAGTTTTTTTAACCA
>ERZ808277.132-NODE-132-length-36204-cov-5.273396_pt1 | contig 36204 bp, 37 predicted proteins | sample MGYA00521240_ERZ808277 | MGnify/ENA primary metagenome ERZ808277 (study PRJEB31516, sample SAMN03275599) | gut metagenome | biome: mammalia-associated habitat; material: feces | host: Papio cynocephalus | place: Kenya | collected 2012-07-17 ... | reverse complement strand
GGACACGCCATAATGCGGCTGATTAGCCGAGAAGCACGGACGGGACTCCGTGTCGAAACCTATAACCTTCTGTTTCCTAAGGTATGCCACAGCTTTCATGAACTCAAAACCAAGAGAATCAATCACCTTGATCTTTCCTGGAAAGCTTGATGGCTCCAGCTGTTCTATTTCCTCCGGACTAATGCTGATTTTGTACGACATGGAAAAAATAAGTGTTTGGAGCAATAACCCCGACAGTGTCCGGATACGAAGCCGGAACAAGGCTGTCGACGAAAGGAAGGATGGACACCTTGGAATCCGATGAATCACGCACGGCCATAAACAGCCTTGCGGAAGGATTGGAGATGTTGTGTGTGAAAGCATTCCTCTCCCTCATCTTCTTAAAACAGATTTCTGTGAATGAGAATGTTGTGTCCGAAGAATATATTACAGGAACATCACAGCCTATCCTCTCAAAGAGATCACTTACATCGTCTCCTCCATATTCGGAAAGAATCGGAGAACAGATGATGAGGATCTTGCAGCGGGGAGGGATTTGAAGTGCGGCGAGCGCGCCGTTCACCGTCAGTTCCCGCAAGGATGTCTGTCCGTCTTTTGTGGTTGGCCGGTTCTTATAGGCAGTGTCTGCAAAATTCAGTATCGAGACGACAGTCTCACCAGCAAAATCCGGCAGTCCGTCACTGACCATTCGCGCGTCAATGTTGTCGAAATCATCACAATTCATCATTTCTTCGCTGAGACGCAGACATCCGGACGGGTCTCCAACCAGAACTATAGATCCGGAAGGCTTGCCGTTGATTTCTGCCAATGTCCGCAACTCCGCTATAGAATCAGCCAAGAGGGAATTAACATAGGCTATTGTCCTATAGCCATTTTCGACCCGCCTTGAACAGCCGGAAGCCACAATGACAGCTAGTGCCAAGAATATTACCGCAAAAATTTTCCTCACTGTTATCAATTACTTTCCAGACAGATGTGCCGCCGGAACACTCAAATTTCCAAAATTGTACAATTCAAACTGCAAAGGTAAAAAAATCTTCACTATCTTTGAAGATAGTAGAGTATAATTTGCCTATCGACAGGACACAAACTGATGAAAGCGCTCATCGCCATAGATTCATTCAAGGGATGCCTCAGCTCGGCTCAGGCCGGGAAGGCGGCTCTTGAGGCATTCGATGGAAGCGAAGCGGAAGTCGTTCCTGTTTCCGATGGCGGAGAGGGTTTTTCGACTATTCTGACAGAATGTCTGGGCGGATCATTCAGGACTGTTTCCTGCCACGATCCACTTGGGCGTTCAATCACAGCAAAATACGGTCTTGCCAACAGGACTGCCATCATAGAAACCGCAGCGGCCAGCGGGTTGGGGCTTCTCCGCAAAGAGGAGCTCAATCCTATTCTGGCGACCTCCTACGGCACAGGCGAACTGATCCTTGATGCTCTTGAATATGGCGCGGATGAAATCTGGCTTGGTCTTGGCGGCAGTGCAACGTGTGACGGAGGAACAGGTATCCTTCAGGCGCTGGGGTACAGATTCCATACAGATAGCAAACGCTCATTCATTTCCGGGAATGACACACAATCCATTTCCAAAGACGGTTCGTCAAATCGCGGGAATACTCCAAGAGTCATTCCCAAAGGAGATTCTTCCAAGGTCATCTTAAAACATGTGCAGGAAATAGACGGCTAAAAACGCAGCAAATTATTGGAATCCTGCAGGATAACCGGCTTCTACGATGTTTCCGTGCCATTCTGCGGCCTAGGTGGAGCCGCAAGGATGTTCGCTCCGCAAAAAGGTGCGACCCCCGAGATGGTCGAAGAGCTGGATGACTGGCTCTCAGGGCTTTGTGATGCATATTCCCGATTCTCAGTAAGAGATGTTCTGAATATCCCGGGCTCCGGAGCGGCCGGAGGTATCGGCGGAGCGATTGGCGGAGCGCTCGGCGCTTCAATGGTTCAAGGCATCGGACGGGTTCTGGACATTTCCGGGTTTGACCGCAAACTGGACTCCTGCGACCTTGTCATCACCGGAGAGGGGCGTGCCGACGCACAGACCCTACGTGGCAAGGTTCCTGTCGGAATCCTTGAATATGTCAGGGCGCACACCGTTCCCGGGAAGTGTCCCAAAGTCGTTCTCATCTCAGGACAAGTCTCCGACCGTCAGCGACTTCTGGAGGCTGGCTTCGATGATGTTCTCCAAATCACTCCGGATGGGATGCCCATGTCAGAAGCACTGAATCCTGCAACAGCCTCGGCCAACATCACCAAAGCGATACTGTCCTATCTTCATAGAAGTCATACGGGGGCAAAAGACCGTATTTAGCACCCGTAAGATCTGCCAAAACAGATTTCGGGGGCAAAACAAGGCCTATCGCACCCGTAAGGCCTGCAAAGACAAGCTTCGGGGGCAAAACAGTCTCCTACGCACCCGAGGGACATATTCCTAAAACCTCGTGGATCTTGGGAATCAAAAGCGAAAGAACATATTCATACTCCATGAAGTGGGTGCCGTCGTAGATGGTCCATGTGCCGCCGCCGAAGTATTTTTCCCAGGTTCGGATTGAGACAACGCCGCTGCGGCGGTAATGGTCGCGTGTGCCGAAAAAGGCATGGAAATAGTCATCGCTTCCTTTAAGTGGAGTGTTCTTCAGCGCATCACCGAGGACTTTCCTCCACTTTTTCAAAGTTTTGTAAGTGAAATGAAGTTTCTGCCTGTCACCTGGCTTCGGACGGTAAATCCTGTCAAACAATGCCGTCACACCGGGGATCAGAGTCAGCCAAGCCAATGCCACGAAATACCGAGGGGCGTTCAGGGACGGGGAAACGGACAGATGTGGATATCCTTTAAGGGCAATGGCGTGCGTGGCTCCCATGCTCTCCCCTATCACAAGGTCAGGCCGAACTTCCTCCGCCCAAGCGGACAGTTGATTGTGAGCGGTTTCCGGATCAAAGTCGTAGGTTCTTATCACGACCTCGAAATCTGGGCCAAGATTATCCTTCAGAATGGACGGGATGCGGCTGTCACCGCCCCCGCCCATTCCGTGGACATAAAGTATGACGTGTTTTCTCGATTCTGTCATAACTCAAAAGAGAAACTGTCAAGACAAATCAAAACAGTCTCCGGATTTCGGCTACTTTCCCGTCATCAGATCGCTCATCGCCAGATTGATGAGTATGTAGCCCAAGAAACTGGTCAGGAATATGAACGACCAGTGGGAGCGCTCTACAAGCGCGATGATTATCGCAAGACAGACGATGACAAGAAAGGCAATCCTCTTCGCCACCTCCAGTCTGGAGGCTTTCTTACCACCGCCGAACTTCATCGAGAACATCGGTATCTCACTGACAAGCAGATAGCAAAGAACCAACGTCAGGACCGGGATGAAAACCGGACCCGCACACCAGTGCGCGAGAAAGCAGTCAGGCCTCACGGTCACCAGAGTCGCCAGTGAGCCGCAGACCATGGCGGCCGCCGGAGTCGGGAGTCCGATGAAACTGTCGTGCTGACGTTCGTCCAGATTGAACTTGGCGAGTCTCAAGGCGGAGAACGCCGCAAGCACAAGCGGCAAATATTTCAGAATCAGGATGTCCGTTCCGCTTATCTGGTACAGCATCACGGCAGGCAGCACCCCGAAACTGGCATCATCCGCCAACGAATCCAACTCTTTGCCTATCTCTGAATATGCCTTCAGAAGCCTTGCGGCAAGCCCGTCGCAGAAATCAAAGACGGCGGCGAAAATCATCAGAATGAACGCCAGCTCAAGTCTGCCGTTCAAAGAAGCGATTACCCCCAGAACCCCGCACAGGAGGTTCATAGAGGTAATCGTGTTGGGAATATGCTTAATTATATTCATTTACTTGATACCAAGTTTCTTCTTGAGGTCCTTGGAAAGGGCATCCTTGTGCACAACAACGTCCATGGACTTGGCGCGCACGAAAGAATCGGAGCAGTACCAGATTCCACCGTATTTGCTTGCAGTTCCCCAAGAATTCTTTACCATGAAGTAATTAGTTCCGTTCTGGTCCTTGGCCAAACCGAAGATCTGCATTCCGTGATCGTCTGTGGTGGTCTTGTTGTCAAAGCCTTCCTGACGTGACTCCTGGGTCACCGGAGCTTCCATCGGCAACTCGGCTGCAACTTCTTTCTTCTCACCAGCCTTGCCGACCCAGCGCTCCTGATCTGAGCCTGCGGTGGCTTTCACGTCTTCAAGAAGAACACCGATTCCGTTTCTGGTGAAGCCCTTCTCGCTCACGTCGGTTCCCCATGCAAGAGTGTAGCCCTTGTCAATCGCACTGTAGATCACCTCCATGAACTCGTCAAGAGGAATGTTGTAAGCGGAGTCCCATCTCCAGTTGTCGGAGATCTCGATGATGAACGATGTGTAGAAAGGATGGTGGGTGAACGATGTAAGGGTCACGTAATCAGACGGAACGATTCTCATCTCATCCCTGTAGGAAGCAGGGGTGTAAGTCTTGCCGTTATATTCAAAAGTCTCTGGAGTCTCGCCGAGATAGGTGTCCACAATGGCGTCGAAGCCTTTTTTCCAAGTTGTGGAAAGAGTTCTGTTAGGATTCTTGGCGATCGCCTCGACATAAGCCTTTGTGGTCGCGTCTAGCTCTCCGTGGATCGGAAGCGACTGGAGGCCTGGCATAGCGCTCTGAGGCACAAGACCATAGTCCTCGATGACGTGGAGAACGTCATCAGCCTCGGAACCCGAAGCGAAATTGATGTGGCCGTCCGTGCGGACATATTTCACAGCCCTGTCCTTGTAGGAATGTGAGACAACGAACATTTCGGAAAAGTCCGGATAGAGGGTCGTGTCCTTTATATTATTGATTCTTATGGCCTCTGACTCAAGAAATCCAAGTGTAGAGAAACACCAGCAGGTACCGGAACGGTATTGGTTCTTCACTGATGTGATAGGGTTCTCCTTGATAACAGTAAACTGGTAATCCGCCTCCTGCTGGGCTGGTTTAGGCTGTGCACTTGCGGAAAAAGAGACAAGCGCCACCGCCGCGGCAACAATCATTTTCTTCATATTCTTGACATTAATAGTTTTCTGCCTTGATCTGGAAATAACTTCTTGGATGCTTGCAGACCGGGCAGACCTCCGGTGCCTTCTTGCCGATGACGATATGTCCGCAGTTCGAGCACTCCCAGATCATGTCCTCATCCTTGGAGAACACAACCGCGTCCTGAACGTTCTTCAGCAGTTTCCTGTAGCGTTCCTCATGGGTTTTCTCGATCGCCCCGACCTTCTCGAACAGGAAAGCGATCTCGTCGAACCCTTCCTCCTTGGCCGTCTTGGCGAACCCGGCATACATGTCCGTCCACTCGTAGTTCTCGCCAGCAGCCGCATCCGCAAGGTTCTCCTCCGTGGAAGGCACACCACCGTCATGCAGAAGCTTGAACCAGATCTTGGCATGCTCCTTCTCGTTCTTCGCGGTCTCCTCGAACAGCCTGCCTATCTGCACATAGCCATCCTTCGCTGCCTTCGAGGCATAATACAAATACTTGGTGTGAGCCTGACTCTCCCCCGCAAACGCGGCGCGCAGGTTCTCCTCGGTCTTCGATCCTTTAAGTTCCATATTCTATGAATATTAAATATTTCTTTTCTGTGTTCTTCCCCGAGCCTTAGCAGATCCATCGTGTTTCCAACCGCGACCACACTTTCGTCCTCCGCCCCCATCGACAGCCACATCTCATCACCAGGTCCACGTTTTCCGTCATCCATCATCCCCCCGTCAAGACGCACAGGCTCCAGTCTTGCAAATGTAATAAAAATACCCTGATAAAGAAAGACCAGCATTCCGGCGCGCACGTCATTTCTTGAAGAACTGCCCGGTGTCAAACGAATCCGTGACCTTGACGAAGTCATTGCCGTACGTGTACAGGATTGGAGAGTAACGAAAACGGACAAACAGCCTGACATTATTCAGAGTTCTTGATCTCATAGAAATCCAAGGTTATACCCCTACGATGACATACCTGATTGACTTTGGGTGCAGAAAACCACATCCTGCACCCCAATCATATCTGCTGGTCCTTCTTTCTTTATCTTATAGGCCATTATACAATAGTTGGTCACAAACCTCAACATTGTCAGAGGCGATTCTGCCTCCTGGTACATAGGAGGCGGTTACGAATTTGCCTTAGAGCTGTATGACGACGAGTGTACAAAAGAGATTGGAACATATTTCATAAATACAGGTATTAACTGGAGACACTCAAACCTGAGACTGTTCTGCAAGCCAACGCCTAACATATCAGGCCAAACAAACACCCCTATAATCGGAACCGGATTTGCTTACTATTTCTAAGGGCAATCTAATTCCCGGAAGGTGTGTTGATTTTACAAACATATATTCATAAATTTGCCGGAGTGAAAAAGATAATATTATTAATAGCGTTGCTTTCTGCCTTTTGTTGCGGCCAACATCCGAGGGCAAATGCCGAAGCGGAAGCAGGAGAGGATACTAAAACAAAAATGGAAGCGAAGTCTATCTGCGAGGTACATAGAATGGAAATCGTGTCCGACGATTCTCTGGGGCTGAACATCTACTATCCTGATTTCAACAGGATCGATCTGGTGTGCGGGAAGATGCCGTCCAGTGAGGATTCCACGGTCATATTCTGCTGCGAGGCGGCGTTCACGGGGCAGATTCTGGAGGAGTTCTCGCACGGGAACATTGCTGGCGACCACGTCAGCGGTGGTGAATATTTCAAAGGCTATACCTGCCGAGTCAACACGGGATGCTTCACCTACTGCGATGGGAAATGGGGCTTTTATACAAGCGACCCTACAGGACAAACTGGTTGACATTCTATAAATCAATATAATAGCGGTAATATTCACAATCATCACTATCATTGACAAAATATGAGCATAGCAAGATTCAAGGAGGCACAGGAGCGTTTCGGGGAGTACGAGACAGCGCTGGGGGAGATCAGGCGCGGGCGGAAAGAATCACACTGGATCTGGTACATCTTCCCTCAGTTCAGGTGGCTTGGGAGGAGCTACAATTCTGAATATTACGGGATAGCGTCGTTGAAGGAGGCCAAGGAATATCTCGGTGATCCGGTGCTGAAGAAGCGGCTGTTGGAGATTTCCGAGGCTCTGCTGGAACACAAAGGACAGGATATTCATCGGATTATGGGAGGGATTGACGCCAAGAAGCTGTGCTCCTCGATGACACTGTTCGAGGTTGCCGGAGACGATGATGAGGGTTGCAAGGTATTCGGTGAAGTCCTCGACACTTTCTTTGGCGGAAAGAGGGACGGGCGCACAATCGGGTTGCTCAAAACGCAGGAATAATGGTTTGTACAGGAAAAAGACAGATGTTGAACCTAGACTCCATAGACCTCAGCGGGACTCAGCGGCGGGCGGTGATGAAGCTCGCGGTTGAGCTGGTCAAGGCGGATGACCGGATCCACTCAAAGGAAGTCGCGGTTCTGGATGAGTTGCAGTCCGTGCTCGGGCTTGACCAGCAGGAACTTGACCTTATCCACTACCTTTCACTGGAGAGCGCTGTGGAATGCATCAAAGATCTGAACGAAGACTCAACAGAGAGAATCATCAATCTCTTCAACGAGATAATGTGCTCCGACAACGACATCGACTTCGAAGAGAATCTGCTTCTGTCCTCAATCTCAATGTCCTGCGACAATGTTTCAAGAGACTGGTGCGGAATCATATCCGCTGACGCACCGGAATCCGAAGTTCCAGAAAGGCAGATCGTCTTTCTTGAGGGCAAAACCTCGGAGGCGGCTCATATAGTTCTTGACGACAAGTACGACAACCTTCTCATCTCAAAGGCTTTCGGTGACATCGGGATAGAATTTTTCTACCTCCCTGACATACTTCAAGAATTTTGTCGCCATCTTGAAGGCGACGACAAATTCGGACTCCTCAAGCGCTCAATGGAATACCTTGTGCCGGCCGGGGACAAAATCAGATCCGGCAATCTCAAGGAATCACTTGCAAGTCTCGACACCAGAACATTCTACCATCTGATCCTTTCCAGGTTCAACATTGCTCCGGACAGGATTCCTTATCCAGCGTTCCTGCTAATAAAAATCAGGAACAGTCAAGTCCTGGATGACAGCGACACGATGCGGCCGACGGTGGATTTCCTCTGCATAGACCTCTCCTCCGAGGTGAAAAAGCGGATCCTGACGTTCGTCTCCCGTTTCGACGAGAAGCGCGACCTGCTCTCCTACAAAGGCTACTACAAGTTCCTGTACGACTACCTCAGCGCTGAGGCGAAATTCACCAACCCCATCAGCATCAACTCAAAAGGCGACTTCACTCTCGAATCAGGCGACACCATCAGATTCAAGTCGGCCCCACAGGCGAAGACCTTCTACTTACTCCTCCTGAGCCGAGGCGACAAAGGAATATCCCAGGCCGACTTCAACAAAGCCGTCTCTTTCCTCAAAGAATTGAACATCAATGACTATCTCACCTCGACCGGAGATTTTGACCTTCCCCGATTCAAGGAAATTCTCGCCGTCAAGGATGACGAATATGCCCGCATGATCCTCGACACAATCGCCATCTACCGCTCATTCTCGACCAAGGACAGCGGAAGGAAGGATTTCCTTGAATATGTCCAAAGCATCCTCCTGCACCGAAGTTCGCTAAAGACGTACATCAACACCGGTTTTGCCTCAGCACGTAAACTTGCAAACCCAGAGCATTATCTGGTCCGTTTCGCTCCCGACACCAAAACCTATTCCGTCTCCGTCAGCCCTTCCCTCTTCACCGTCACCTCGGAAGGTTCTTCATCCATCCCTTTGACCGACTCTCCCCTCTGGAAAACAGCCTTTCTTTCCGCCCATGCCAAAAATCAAAAATAATTTGCTTATTCAAAATAATATAATTGACGCATAACATCCTTAAAACAGTTTCTCGATAAGAGAGCGCAAAGGAAAAGTTTGCTTTGGTCTTGAGGCGGAAAAACAATGCGGATAACAGAAACGAGGGCAACCGGGATCGGTTGTCCTCGTTCTCGTGCGCGGGATGAGAGTCGAACTCACACGTCGCAATTGACACTAGCTCCTGAAACTAGCGCGTCTACCATTTCGCCACCCGCGCCTGAAGTGGATTGCAAATATACTGATAATTTATGAATCTGCAAACAAAATCAAGCGCAGGAAGCCAAAAGGATTGTAAAACTACTTGCTGTACTTTGAGAAAGTCTTGTTTATCAGCGCCGTCTTTCCGGAACAGTTCTCAAGAAGAGCGTTCTTGAGGGATCTGATGTCGGTGACATATGGGTTCATGGAGGCGCAGATGTCGGCTCGCTTTATACCACCGTTCTCAAGTTCCATGAAAATCTGAGGCTTGAACCAATAAGAGAATCCGAAATCAGGGCTGACACCATAACGTGCCTTGTACATCATGTTCTCTACATAGTAGGCCCACATCTCTCCGACCTCACAGCAGCCTGCATGCTCACCTCCGCCGACGCCATAGCAATCACCTGTCGATACGAACGAAGTAAGGATGTACGTGGCATATTTCTTCCAATAATCCGTCCCGACCTTGCTGAAATGACTTGCGTGTGCCATCTCGTGAATGGTGGTGGAGTACAGGCCAGAGTAGTTTCCGTTCTTGTCTTTGGAGCCGATGGTGATGTCCGGAGCGAAAAGCCTCACGATGGACGTGTACTTTCCGATATACTTGCTGACAAGTTTGTTGTCAAGCAAAGCGCCATGATGCATCATCAGGGTGCTGGAAGGCCTGAGAATATTCAGAATCCAGAATCTCAGATTCTTAGGAGGCATGGCAACACCTGTTGTCTGACATTTCTTGAAATAGTCGTACGCCGCGTTGTTGACCACGCACCTGCGGAACAAGGTGGCGTCTGAATTCTTGTCGATGGTAAGATCGATTCCTGTCGATGAACCTTTGCCTATCGTCGAAATCGAGGCAGGAATCAAAATGAGATTAAGTCCGATTGAGAATCCCACACTGTTCTTGAAGCAGATACGGTAATGAGGCTTTGCCGAGAACTTGCGGGAGAATTGGTAATCTCCATTCTCGTCCGTGTAAGTCGTGGCGATCTTCACAAAGACATTAGCCACCATCTTCACACCGGCCACACCAACCGTTTTCTTACTCCTTAGCCTGTCGTCCACAATCGTGATTTTGCCTGAAGGCTTCGCTTTAGCCCTGGTCACCGGCTCCAGAAGGTCGGAGTTGTCAGTAAGCTCGAACGCCTTTCTTTCCAGAGCGTCAAGGTCGAAATCACCAAGAGATCTTGTGGCCACGTCATCATCCGGAATGAAACACTCTTCCAGAATCTCGTGACGGATGCCTTCCGGAAAGACGAAATCAGGAGGAACCACAGCATACTGCCAGGTGATCTCACCCTCAGGTACCGAAGGGTCATGATAGTAGTCACCGTCCTTTACGATCTCACAATCCATAGGATGGTCCAGCATCTCCACACCAAGATCCGACAGAATGTTGAACTGAACCGTATCCTTAGGAAGGAAACGGACATAGTAATCCGTGACCGGGACATCAATCCCCCCTCGCGTAGGGTACAAATCCGCAAGCGCCTTGCCAACATTGGCCACGGAATAAGGGTTTTCAAGTTTCCGTCCCAACTCGATCTTGTCATGAGCCACGACTTCAACTTTTTCATTTGTGCTGACAGGATCGACCTCCACCGGAGACCCACCCTCTTTGCTGCACGACACCAGCACCAGAGCCGGCAGCATCATTTTGAAGAACCATTTCATTGTTCAGTTGGTTTTTAGTTACAGTGCAAAGATAGAGGGGACCATCCGTGGGTTGAAATATTCAACGGCTAAGTGAAGAATCGGCATTCCTTGGCAATTCAAGGGCTATTTTCTATCTTTGCATACAATTATTTTTAGAAGAAATATGGCTACTTTCAGAAAACCCGCGATTTATGCGGCGTCCATAGTGCTGGCTCTCAGCGCGTTCTGCTTTTCCACCAAAGCACAGTCGTATAATGAACTGATAAAGGTCAACCCTGAGCGGGCGGGAGGTGTCTATCATTATTATGAATATGACACCTCACCTCTCACCAAGGCTCCGAAAGGTTACAAGCCATTCTACATCAGCCACTACGGAAGGCATGGATCACGCTACCACACCACCGCCGGCCTGTTCAAGGGAGCGGTCGAGACCCTCACGGCAGCCGAGAAGGCCGGTCTGCTGACAGCCGAAGGAAAACTTCTGAAAAGCCAGATAGACTCCATAGACAAGGAGCATCAGGGAATGTACGGAATGTTGTCGGAAAGAGGGGCTGCCGAGCATCGCGGAATCGCCGGAAGGATGTCAGCGAACTACCCACAAGTGTTCAACGGCAAACGCGGCGAGATCGAATGTGTCTCAAGTTACTGGCCTAGATGCCTCATAAGCATGGCCAACTTCACCGCCGCTTTGAAAGAAAAAAACCGAAATTTTGACTTTCACTACCTTACGGGTCCGAAGTACTTGGATTACATCAGTATGGACCTCGACACAAAGAACGTTGTGAAAGGATCCAACGACCTGAAAAGGCATCTTCTGGACAGTCTTGTCTCCTGCGACAGGTTCTTTGAAGCCATATTCACCGATCCGGCAAAGGCCTCGGCGCTGATTCCAAAGCCAAAGGAGTTCATGGAGCATGTCTATCTCGCCGGATCAATCAGTCCGAACACGGACTCGCGTCCTGACATATTCAGTCATTTCACAACGGAGGAGCTGACGAACTTTTGGATCAGCCGCAACGACAAACTCTACTACAGTTATGGAATCTCAGCGGAGGAAGGTGAATATGTCTCTTCAATCGCAAAACCTCTGATCGAAGACATCGTCGCCAAAGCGGACGAGTCGGTCAAGCCTGGCAGCAACAGGGCCGCCGACCTGAGGTTTGGTCACGATGTGGGACTGCTGCCGCTGATCGGCACTATCCGTGTCGCCGGAATGGAGGAGCGCTGGAAGTCGTCCCAAGCGCATAATCATTGGTATGATTTTCAAATGATGCCGATGGCGTCCAACCTTCAGATGATCTTCTTCAGGAACAAGCGGGGAGACGTTCTCGTCAAACTTGTCTATAATGACAAAGAAACAACAATCCCTGCCCTTAAATCCTTTGAAGGCCCGTTCTACAGATGGCAGGACCTTCGCGAATATCTTGTAACGACAGCCGCCGCCATCTCTGACGAACACATCGTCAAGGACAACGGCGGTAAGGAACGCAAAGGCGTGGACGGGATGTAGCCTAGAAATAGACTACTGTCTTCTGCTCGATAGATGACATCAAAGAGTTGGCAAGACGGCTCACCCCGAAACGGAACAAATCCTTGTTCAGCCAGTCATTGCCGAGAATCGATTTGGCTATGGAATGGTAGCAGACCGCATCTTTGGATGTGGAGATGCCGCCGGCAGCCTTGAAGCCAACCTTTCTGCCCGTCTTCTCGTGAAAGGCTTTGATGGATTCACACATAACGTAGGCCGCCATCGGGGTGGCGTTAACGCTCACTTTACCGGTTGATGTCTTGATGAAGTCCGCACCCTCCTCCATTGCGAGGAAAGAGGCATTGGCGATATTCTCCGGAGTGACAAGAAGCCCAGTCTCAAGGATAACCTTCAAGGTAACCTTGCGGCCAGCTTTGGAGGCGGCCTCGTCGACCGCCGAGCGGATTGCTCTGATCTCCTTACGGGCAGATTCCTCGTCACCAGCCATGAATGCATTAAGAGCCAAGACAATATCTATCTCGTCAGCACCGGCCTCAACTGCCATCACGCATTCCTTGACCTTTACCTCAAGGAAACTTTGCGAAGTAGGAAAGCAGCCGGCCACAGAAGTGACATGAACGTCCGCGCTTTCAAGGTTTTCTCTTACGACAGATACGAAATTGGGAAAAACACAGATTGAAGCCGGAAGCGGATATTCAGGAAAATCCTTCATGAAAGAGTTGACCTTGCCTACCAGTTTTTTCACGGAAGCCGGCGTGTCCTCAGTGCGGAGAGTGGTCAAATCCATGAATGACAGGCAATTTCTGAGGACTTCAGGAGAAGTCACATTGTCGATGTTGGCCGCGATGGCGTCCAACCTTTTGCTGATCCGTTCCTTATCCGGAGCGTAACCATACTTTGCGAACAAAGATTCCATACTATCAACTAACATTTTTAACATCCTGTAAGAAAGTTCCGTCTAACCACGTATCTGAACAGCAAACCCCTCATCAATCAAAGGCTTGACCAACTCCCTCATCTCATCTGCGGAAAACTTTTCAAGTCCTTCCGCCGGAGCTTCCCTGTCAAGGGTATAGACCATCACTTCCCTCGGTTTAAGTTTTCTTACTATATTCATCCATCCTTCAAGGACTTCCGGTGAAGAAGAGTCAAAGGAACGGGATTTCAGGAACATCGTCTGAAGCACAAAATTCCCGCCAAATCTCATCAGATCAGAAACAATCTCCTCAACATGGTATTCACCTTGCGGCTGATTGATCCTGCCGGCAAGCGCATCAGTCGGAGCGTCGATCTTGAGAATAGGGTTGTCAACCTTCTTCAGGGCCTCAAAGACATCATCTCTGAATATTCTGGTGGCGTTCGAGAGGACTGACACTTTCGCCTTCTGGAAATACTTGTCCCTCAACGCGATGGTAATGTCTATTATTTCGGGGAAATCAGGATTCAGGGTCGGCTCTCCATCTCCCGAGAACGTTATCGAGTCAATCGGCGTTCCCGCTTCATGGCATTCCTTCAGTTTTGCTTCCAGAGTCTCGTGAAGTTCGGCGGCAGAAGGAAGCCTGCGGTCGCCCCTGCCGTCCTTATTCCAGCCACACTCACAATATATGCAATCGAAATTGCACAATTTCCCCTTTGTCGGAAGCAGATTGATTCCCAACGAAGAGCCAAGCCTTCTGGAGTGGATAGGCCCGAACACAAGTTCTTCCCGCATCATGGCTAAATGATTCTATGTGACCGGCTCTCCGGCGTAAGCCGGCCATCTAGCAGATTCTCTATGGCGACCAATCCAGGCCTCTTCCCGACAGCTATGCTGCCATACTCATTTTCTTTTGACAGGAATTCCGCTCCGTTGCGGCAAGCCCATGTGAGCAGTTCGTTCAGTCCTACCTCCGGAAAAGCGTTCTGGAGACAGCGCAACTCGGCCACGACGTCAAGATCATCATTGCTTGAAAGGGAATCCGTCCCCACGGTGATTTTCAAGCCATTGCGTCGCATCAGAGGCACAGGAGGCAAAGAATTGTGAATGAATATGTTTGATTGCGGGCAAAGCGCGACAAACGGATGGTTCATCACATTTTTCACCGCATCTATTCCCTCCTGGTCCATACAGACCTCATGCACAAGCAGTATGTGTTCGTCAAACGGAGCCGGATGCGCCTTCTCAAGTCTGTCGATGAAATAGAGCAATGACGACTTGCCTGTCACAGGCGGAACGCTCATTCCGGCGGCCTTCCGGTTGTTCCACATCGCACCACGACCATATTTCAGCATATCCTCTTCCTCCTCAGTCTCTTCCGAATGGTATGACAGGAACCCCGACTTCAGACCTTCCGCCGACGCGGCCGTGACAAGTTCCGGACTCATTGTATAGCACGCGTGCGGAGTCGGGGCGGCATCCAGACCATATGTATCAGCCACCGCCTTGAGCCTCAAAACATTCTCGATCACGGCATCACAATCTTTGGGCTCTGTCCCGAAGACCTCCAGAAATGTTCTGGTGTACATCGGAGACGCCTTCTTTATAGCGAAGGTGTCGGCGCAATTGCTGATGTCGGCCATCGCGGACACCCCTCTGTCCCACATCACATTCATCCAATGGGAGATGTCGTGAAGTTTCTCCTCAAGAGTCTTGTTGTCACGCATCTCATTGATCTGGTCGATGAACCCGGCCATGCCTGTCCCTTTACGGAAAGCCTTCCATAAGTAAGACAATTCCAGATGGCAGTGAGTGTTGACAAAACCTGGCGCGACCGCACCTTTCACAAAGGTTTTCTCACATTCAGGAGACGAACATTCACCTATTGACGTCACGGTTCCATCACTGTCAAACTCGACGAACCCGTTTCTGATCGGCTTGTCCTCATTCAAAGTAAAGACAAATTCCGCTGCTACCCTATTCATTCTCAATCAATAAATCTTTCATCGGAATCAATTCCAATTTCCTGACAGACTTCTCCGGTTCGGTTCCTGAAACCGGTTCCAACATCATTGCGGCCGCAGGCTCGACTGCCTTCATCAAAGGAATCGAATCTCTTTTAGCGGTCGTGTCCCTTATGACAAGGCGTGGCCCGTGGAAAACTGTATCCTCCACAACAGGAACCGGACGGTAAACGCCCATGGAGTCCTTCTCTATCCCGACACGGTCAGTCATGGCATCAATCTCAAACACATCAAGAAAAGAACTGAACGGTTTGGCTTTCACAGATTTCCATGTCCGGGCAATCGAATCGGCCTCATGCTGAAGCCGATCCTCCAGAGCGATTCTGGCATTCACAGCCCTCAAATCATTCCTCAGTCCTTTCTCCACACGTCCAAGCATCTCGGCATAACGCTTCGGATCATTGAGATATCGATCCACACTTTTCTGATAGTCCCTGAGAGTGAAGCCGTATTTCTCAAAAATAGGCTCGTACAGCCATGTGGTGTCCGCCATTTCCCTCTTGTCCGGATTCTCGGCTATCCACTGGTCGGCAAGAAGCATCTCACGATAGATCCTTTCCATCTTGCGCACAGGTATCACACGTCCCCCGCGGCCGCAGGAGACGACAGCCGACGCCAGAATCATCACGGGAAGGACTATCCTGAGAACCTTTTTCATAACTCTACCTCAATGTGGCTCCATACTCGTTCTGGAATGTGGAGAGAAGCTTCTTCATGATTCTCTCGACATCCTCATCAGTAAGGGTCTTTTCAAGATCCTGAAGCACGAACCCAAGGGCGTACTGCTTCTTGCCCACCGGAATCTTGTCTCCACGATAGACATCGAACAGGGTCACCTGCTTGAGAAGTTTCTTGCCGGCCTTAAACGAACTCTTATAGAGGTCGGCATAGCTTACGCTCTCGTCAAGCAGAAGCGCGAAATCCCTTCTGACCTCCGGGAACTTAGGCATCTCCTTAAAGGCCACCTTGTCTCTCTTGACAAGCTGGAACAGCGTGTTCCAGTTGATCTCGGCGGCGAACACAGGCTGGCGGATGCCGAACTTCTTCGCGATAGCCGGAGCGACTGTTCCAAGAACCGCGAGCGGCAGATGCTGCCCAGGAAGGGCATAAGCGACACCTTCACTGAATATGTCAGCGGGAGCCGCCGTGGCTTCCATCTGGTAAAGATTGGCGCCGAAACGTCTCAGAAGCAGATCCACATAGCCTTTCAATTCAAAGAAACTACTCTTGCCAGGCTGACTGTTCCAAGACTTCTCCGGAGTCCCGGTCACGAACATCGAGAACGCCGGATGCTCCTCGTAGGAAGCGAGCGTCTTGCCGTCCATCTCTGGATTACGGCTGTAAACGGAGCCATATTCAAAGAGCTTCATCGATGAAATCTGACGGTTCAGATTGTAGGCGACAACCTCAAGGCCGCTGAATATGAGGGTTTGCCTCATCACGTTCAGATCGGAGCTCAAAGGATTGACGATCGTCACGCTCTTCTCCTCTGGATAAGTAGTAAGTCCCTTATAGTAAGCGCCCTTGGTGAGGGAATTGTTCATTATCTCGACGAATCCGTTGGCCGCAAGGAAGTTGGAGATTCCGTTGCGGATGGCCTCAGGCTCCGGCGAAGGGGTGGCGTTGACGGACATCTTCATGTGCTGAGGCAGGTCGATGTTGTTGTAGCCGTAGATTCGGAGGATTTCCTCGACAACATCACACTCCCTCGTCACATCGATCATGTAGGACGGGGCGGCTACCCTCGCACCGTCCTCACGCTTCTCGATGAACTCGTAGGTAAGGGCTGAGAGAATCCTCTCTATCGTGTTATGGCCGATCTTCTTGCCGATGAACCTCTCGATGCGGTCATAGTCAAGGTCGATGACCTTCTTCTCGATCTTTGTCGGGTAGAACTCCTCGATTCCTCCGACGATCTCTCCGCCTGCGACCTCCTGGATGAGCAGGGCGGCGCGTTTGGCGGCATATTCATTGATTCCAGGATCGGCTCCCCTCTCGTAGCGGAATGAGGCGTCTGTCTGGAGGGCATGTCTCTTGGATGTCTTGCGGATCGAGCCAGGATCGAAGTAGGCGCTCTCGACGAAGACATTGACAGTGCCGGCCTTGACACCGGAATCAATGCCGCCGAACACTCCGGCAATGCACATCGGACCGTCGGCGTTGGCGATCACGATGTCCTCTGCGGAAAGTTTTCTCTCCACATCGTCAAGAGTGGTGATCTTCTCTCCCTCGGCCGCCCTTCTCACGATCACCTTGCCGCCGCTGATCTTGTCCGCGTCGAACGTGTGCAGAGGCTGTCCGAGTTCAAAAAGCACGAAATTGGAGACGTCAACGACATTGTCGATCGGTCTGAGCCCGATGGACATCAACTTCTTCTGAAGCCATTCCGGAGACGGTCCGACCTTCACGTCCTTGATCGTTATCCCGCAATAACGAGGAGCGGCGGTCTCATCCTGCACATCCACAGGAATCCCTTTTCCCTCGCCAGGCTTCCAAGCATCCACTGAAGGATACCTGAACGAGCAAGGAATATCATTGAGCGTCATCCAAGCGTACAGGTCGCGTGCCACACCGATGTGCGACGCGGCGTCTACCCTGTTGGCTGTGATCTCATATTCGATGACAGCCTCTGTCTTGAGGTGGAGATATTCTTTGGCAGGCGTACCAACCGGAGCGTCGGCAGGAAGAACCTTTATGCCGGCGTGGTCGTTGCCGATTCCGAGTTCGTCCTCAGCGCAGATCATTCCGAAAGATTCCACACCACGGATCTTGGATTTCTTGATCTTGAAGTCACCAGGAAGCACCGCACCGATTCTCGCGAAGAGGACTTTCTGTCCGGCAGCCACGTTCGGTGCCCCGCAGACAACGGTCAGAGGCTCGCCCGTACCGTCATTCACCTTCGTGATGTGAAGATGGTCCGAATCAGGATGCGCCCCACACTCAAGCACCTCGGCGACAACCACTCCGGCGAGTCCGCCAGGGATTTCCTCCTGTTCCTCGACACCGTCAACCTCGATTCCAATAGCTGTCATAGCATCCGCGATCTGCTGCGGAGTGAGATCGGATTTCAGATAATCCTTAAGCCAATCGTAAGAAAGTTTCATATATGTAATGTTTTATTTGTCAATATCTTCTCTGGAGAACAGTGAGCCCACGAACTCCTTCTTGTCAAAAACTTTGAGGTCATCGATGCCCTCGCCGATTCCGATGAACTTGACAGGGACCTTCAGCTGGTCAACGATTCCGATGACGACTCCGCCTTTCGCAGTGCCGTCCAATTTGGTGATCGCCAGCGAGGTGATGTCCGTGGCCCGGGAAAATTCCTTGGCCTGCTGGTAGGCATTCTGCCCGGTGGACGCATCCAGCACGAGAAGAACCTCGTGAGGAGCGTCAGGAATCACCTTGCGCATGACGTTACGGATCTTGGTAAGCTCGTTCATCAGGTCAATCCTGTTGTGAAGCCTTCCGGCCGTGTCTATCAGAACGACATCCGCACCTTTTGCGACGGCGGACTTGACCGTGTCAAAAGCCACGGACGCCGGATCCGAGCCCATTCCTTGCTTGACAATCTCGACACCAGCCCTGTCAGCCCAGATCTGAAGTTGGCCCACAGCGGCGGCGCGGAATGTGTCGGCGGCGCCGATCATCACCTTCTTGCCCATGGCTTTGTAACGGGCGGCAAGTTTGCCGATGGTCGTGGTCTTCCCCACGCCGTTCACTCCGACAACCATCACTACAAGAGGTTTCTTCGTAAGGTCGAACGGTTCCTTAGGTGATTCTTCTCCATCAACATCCAGCAACATGCCTATCTCGTCACGAAGCATATCCACCAACTCGTCGAAAGACATATATTTGTCCTTGCTGACCCTTTCCTCAAGGCTGTCAACAATCTTGAGTGTGGTGTCCACTCCCATATCCGATGCGACCAAGGCTTCCTCGATGGCGTCGAGGACGCTGTCGTCCACCTTGGACTTGCCGATTATCGACCTTGAAAGCCTCTGGAAGAAGCCCTCCTTCGTCTTCTTGACTCCTCTGTCAAACAGTCCCATAACGTTATCATTTGTAAACTTACAAATTTAGTGAAAACTGAGCGCAATGTGAAATTTATTTCAACATTGCCGAGGTGCATCCTAAATTCGCCGTTAGGCAAATTAGTGAAAACTGAGCGCAATGTGAAATTTATTTCAACACAAAAAGCGCAGACGGAATCCGTCTGCGCTTTCTCTATCATATTCTCGGAAAATTACTTCTTTGTGTCGAAGAAATCCTTTGTCTTGTCAGCCTCAACGAGGAGTTCAGTGAAGACGTAAGCTCCGGTCTTTGGTGACTTGTCCATACGGATGCACTTCACCATGCTCTTTGCGCCAGCCTTGGCGGCGAATGTAGCGACTGCTTTCTTTGCCATAGTCTATATCTCCAAATTTACTTGATTTCACGATGAACAGTCACCTTGTGGAGGTAAGGATTGTACTTCTTACGCTCGATACGCTCAGGAGTGTTCTTCTTGTTCTTGGTTGTGATGTACCTTGAGATTCCCGGCACACCGCTTGCTTTCTGCTCAGTGCATTCGAGGATGACCTGCACCCTGTTACCTTTTGCTTTCTTTGCCATAACTCAATAGATTTTAAACAAGGCCGACATATCCTTTTGCCTGAGCCTCTCTGAGAGCGGCGTCAAGGCCTTTCTTTTCGATGGTTCTCATTCCCTTGCAGGAAACCTTCAGTGTGATGAACCTCTGCTCAGCCTCTGACCAGAACTTCTTGGTCTTGAGGTTGAGGGCGAACTCGCGCTTGGTGCGAAGCTTGGAGTGAGCGACATTGTTGCCGATCATTCTCTTTCGTCCTGTGATTTGACAAACTTTTGCCATAATATTTTACTTTTTTATTGATTCAAAATAAATTGCGTGGCCGCAAATTTCGCTCTAAATTTTCAGAATCGCAAATAATTCAGACAAATTTGAAGAATCTGCGCCAACGTATGTTATTCGGGAACTTACGACCGGCATCAGTTGAGAGCCAGACCATGGCCGGCCTTCCAACTATGTGATCCTCAGGAACGAATCCCCAGTACCTTGAGTCCAGAGAGTTGTGCCTGTTGTCCCCCATCATGAAATAGTAGTCCATTTCGAAAGTGTAGCTTGAAGCCTCCTTACCGTCAATGAATATCTTCCCGTCAGCGGTTGTCCTCAACTCATGTCCCTCGTAGGCGGAGATTATCCTCTCATAAAGAGGGAGATTCTCCAACGTGAGACTGACTGTCGCACCTTTCTTGGGAATCCAGAGCGGACCATAATAGTCACGCGTCCATCCGGTATTCTCAGTGAACGGGAACAGACTGAGGTACGAATCCGGGTAATCCGGCGGATACACGTCCAGATTAGGTTCCACACTCACAACGGAAGAGATGTTCCTGACCTCATCAAGCATGGCCTGTGTGAGAGGCATGGCCGGATAGCCCGGCAAACTACCATCGAAATAAAGTTCCTCAAGATTGAGGCCCAGTTTCTCAAGAGTTCTTGAATTGATTCTCCCACCTGAAGTCACAACCGTATATGACAACTGAATCCCAGTATAGACTTCCTGCTTCTCCCCGTTTGTATAGACCAGACCGTCGATTACCGAAAGTGTGTCCCCGGGAAGAGCCACACATCTCTTGACATAGTGGTCTCTCTTATCGACAGGACGAACCTTTATCGGACCGCCGCTGGCTATTGTGTAGGCTTTGCCGGCGTTTCTGACCCAAGTGTGGTAGTCTTCGGACGGGAAACGGGACAGAACCGTGTCGCCGTCAGGGAAGTTGAACACCACATAGTCTCCTCTTCTGACATTCCTGAAGCCTTTCAGACGGCGGTAGTCATTCTGGATGAGGGTCGAATAGGACTCCTTGCCGAATATGACATTGTGCGTGAAAGGAATCGAGAGCGGAGTCTGAGGAACCTTCGGGCCGAAAGTCACTTTGCTGACGAAGAGGTGATCCCCTGTGAAAAGGGAACTCTCCATGGACGATGAAGGAATCTTGAAGGCCTGGAAGAAGAATATGTTGATGAAAGTCACGACGATGACAGCGAAAATGATGGCGTCAAGCCAATCGAGCCATACGTTGCGCTTCTCCCCTTCCTTGTACTCCTTCTTCCAGAACATCCATTTCACCTTGTGGGTGATATGATGGTCAAAGATGACGGCAAGGCCGAAGAGCCACCAATAATTCCCGAGCCAGATCACCCACAGCACATAGAGAACGGACCAAAAGCCCATTCTGACCCATTTGTTGTGGTATATTTCCCTCAAGCTCACTTTTCAGACACTATTTTACAGAATTGACGATTGCTTCGAACGCCTGCGGGTTGTTCATGGCGAGGTCGGCGAGAACCTTGCGGTTGAGACCGATGTTCTGCTTTGCGAGCTTGCCCATGAACTGAGAGTAAGAGATGCCGTACTGGCGGGCAGCGGCGTTGATTCTCTGGATCCAGAGGGCACGGAATGTGCGCTTCTTGGCCTTGCGGTCACGGTAAGCGTAGGTGAGACCTTTCTCGTAAGTGTTTTTCGCTACAGTCCAGACATTCTTTCTGGAGAGGAAATTACCGCGGGTTCTCTTGAGAATCTTCTTGCGGCGAGCCCTTGAGGCTACTGAATTTACTGATCTTGGCATAAATTGATCTTTTTCCGGAGGCAGTGACCGCCCTTAGGCGATGCTTTTCTACTGCGTTCCAAGTTAAACATAAAAACTTACAGGACCAGAAGCTCTTTTACTCTCTTCACGTCATCCTGATGGAGGATAGCGAAGTGGTCAAGATTTCTCTTACGCTTCTTGGTCTTCTTGGTGAGGATGTGGCTGTGGTAAGCGTGCTTCCTCTTGATTTTTCCCGATCCGGTAAGCGTGAAACGCTTTTTGGCACCGGAGTTGGTCTTAAGCTTTGCCATTGTTTTAATAAATTAAACGTTAATATTGTTCTCCGCACCCAGCGGATTACTTTTTCTTCACAGGGGCGATCATCATCGTCATCCTCTTTCCCTCAAGGGTCGGCATGTTCTCCGCGCGGCCATAGTCCTCAAGTTCGACGGCGAACCTAAGAAGCTGCTTCTCTCCCTGCTCGGCGAACATGATCGAGCGTCCGCGGAAGAAGATGGTGGCCTTGACCTTTGACCCTTCCTCCAGGAACTCCTGCGCATGCTTGAGTTTGAACTGGAAATCATGCTCATCGGTGTTAGGCCCGAAGCGGATCTCCTTGATGACAATCTTGGAGGCATTCTGCTTCATCTCCTTGGCCTTCTTCCTCTGCTGATAGAGGTATTTCTGGTAGTCAAGGATCTTGCAGACAGGCGGATCAGCCTTGGCGCTTATCTCTACAAGATCGAGTTCAAGCTCGTCCGCCATCTTCAAGGCCTTGGAAATCGGGTAGATTCCCGGCTCCGCGATATTGTCACCGACCAGACGTACCTGGGATGCGGTGATCTCCTCGTTGATGTTCAGTTCATCATCCGCCTTCTGACGGACGAAGGGACGCGGTCCGCGCGCTCCGGCGGGTCTCGGACCTGCGCTTGGTCGGAATCCGGTGGCTGGTTTAGGGCCTCCGTAGTGTGGTTTCGGCTTGTAAGGCATTCTGCTCTGTTTAAAACTCTCCTTTAATATTGTTATACATATTCCGCCGCTGACACATCACTAGGCCAGTTCCTTGGCCATCTCGGCCTTGAACCAAGTGATGAAGTCCTCGACTTTCATTGTGCCGGCATCGGCGCCTTCCCTTCTCACAGAGACAGTGCCGTCGGCAACTTCCTTTTCTCCCACGATGGCAAGCACAGGCACTCTGAGCAGCGAAATCTCACGGATTCTCTTGCCGAGAGTCTCATTCCTGTCATCGACAGAAGTGCGAATATCGGAATTATTCAGCAAACCGCAAACTTTTTTTGCATAATCTGCGTATTTCTCGCTGACAGGCAGCACCTTGATCTGATCTGGACTGAGCCAGAGAGGGAGGTGTCCGCTGGTGTGCTCAAGAAGCACGGCGGTGAATCTTTCGATGGACCCGAACGGAGCGCGGTGGATCATCACAGGACGCTTCTTGCTTCCGTCCGCGTCGGTATATTCAAGCTGGAACCTCTCAGGCAGGTTGTAGTCCACCTGGATGGTGCCGAGCTGCCATTTCCTTCCGATGGCGTCCTTGACCATAAAGTCAAGCTTAGGGCCGTAGAACGCTGCCTCGCCATATTCAACGACGGTCTTGAGACCTTTCTCCTTGGCTGCCTCGATGATGGCGTTCTCCGCCTTCTCCCAGTTCTCGTCGCTTCCGATGTACTTGGCCTTGTTGTTAGGGTCCCTGAGGGAAACCTGTGCCGTGTACTTGTCGAACTTGAAGATTCTGAAGACATAGAGAATCAGGTCGATGACCTTCTCGAACTCGCCCTTGAGCTGGTCAGGGGTCACGAACATATGGGCGTCATCCTGCGTGAATGAACGCACCCTGGTGAGCCCGTGGAGCTCTCCGCTCTGCTCGTAACGGTAAACGGTTCCGAACTCGGCGAGTCTCAAAGGAAGATCCTTGTAAGATCTTGGAGAAGAACGGAATATCTCACAGTGATGAGGGCAGTTCATCGGTTTGAGCATGTATTCCTCACCCTCCTGAGGAGTGTGGATCGGCTGGAATGAGTCCTTGCCGTACTTGGCGTAGTGGCCCGATGTCACGTACAGGTCCTTGCTTCCGATGTGAGGGGTGACAACCGGCAGGTAGCCATATTCATTCTGTTTCCTGCGGAGGAATTTCTCAAGTTCGAATCTCATCACAGCACCTCTCGGCAGCCAGAGCGGCAGGCCAAGCCCCACACGTGAAGAGAAGGTGAAAAGTTCCATCTCCTTGCCGAGCTTGCGGTGGTCGCGCTTCTTGGCCTCTTCGAGGAGGACAAGATACTCATCAAGCATCGACTTCTTAGGGAAGGTGATTCCATAGATTCTGGTGAGCTGCTCTCGCTTCTCGTCACCACGCCAGTAGGCTCCGGCGATGGCAGTCAGCTTGACAGCCTTGATGACCTCGGTGTTGCGAAGGTGAGGTCCGCGGCAAAGGTCGGTGAAATGACCGTTCGTGTAGTAGGTGATGGTGCCGTCGGCAAGCTCATTGATCAGCTCGCACTTGTACTTGTCACCGGTCTCCTCGAAGTGCTTGAGAGCGTCGGCCTTGGACACGTCCTGACGGACAAAATCCTGCTTCTCGCGGGCCAGCTCAAGCATCCTCTTCTCAATCTTCGCGAAATCGGCGTCGGTGATCTGACGGCCGCCAAGGTCCACGTCATAGTAGAATCCGTTCTCGATGGCCGGTCCGATGCCGAACTTCACGCCAGGGAATATGTCCTCGAGTGCCTCCGCCATCAAATGTGATGAGGAGTGCCAGAAAACTCTCTTGCCTTCGTCGTCGTCCCACTTCAAAAGGACGATTGAACTGTCTTCTTCGATCGGACGGTTCAGGTCGTAGGTGACTCCCTTGCCGACAGTCGTGTCTGTCGCCGGCTTCACCGCCACCGCCAAAACTTCCTCCGCAAGCCTCGGGCTGATGCTCTTGGCTATCTCATAACCTGTAACGCCTTTCTCGAAGGCCCTGACACTACCGTCAGGAAATGTGATGTTAATCATACAAAAAACTAAAATAAATTGGTCTGACCAGTATTTACAGACCAAGTACTTGAACTTGGCCAGCCATATTATTAGCCAAGGGGCAAAGATACGAAATATTTTGCTATTTTTGCATAAATATTAAAGAGACAGAACAATGAAGAAAGAGTTTTCGTCAGGCCTTTCCTGGAACAGCGCGGCTGTGGCCGGACTTGTCATGGCCATCGCCACAATCATTCTTGACTACCTGCCGACTTTGGTGCTGGCGATCGGAATCAAAGGGTTCATCGGCAGTTTTCTGGTGTTCCTTGTCAAGATCGCGAAGATCGCCGCGTGCGTCTACGTGTTCAAGGTCCTTATTGACAGGTTCTACGGCTCTGTCAAGACTGACTACGCCAGGCTTCAGCGTTACGGGCTCAAGGTTGCGTTGTTCTCTTCCATACTTGTAGCCGGATTCTCCCTCGTGCAGATTCTTGTGATCAATCCGGAGATGATGACACAGATGATTAGTGAAGTCCAGAACACCTATCAGAACTTGATGGACTCAAACACGATGGCCGCGATGGAGAAAATGCTCTCCAAACTTCCGGTGATAACTTTCTTCTCCTCACTGGTCTACTGCTACCTCTGGGGCTGGATCCTTTCGACCACCTTCGCCAGAAGGCTTTTCCCGGTCAACGCTTTCGGAGAGCGCCCGGGAGACGGCGAGAATCCGGACAATGACATCCAATAAACAATCCTTCAAAGATTTATGGAATATTCAAAAGACCTTTCGATAATAGTGCCTCTTCTGAACGAGGAGGAATCCCTTCCCGAACTTCTGGCGTGGATCAGAAGCGTGATGAACGCCAACGGGTATGAATATGAAGTCCTCTTCATCGATGACGGCAGCACCGACGGATCGTGGGCCAAGATCCAGGATCTCGCCAAAGGCGATGAAAGGATCAAAGGAATATCCTTCCGCCGCAACTACGGTAAATCGGCTGCCCTCTACGAAGGATTTGCAAAGGCAGAAGGGCGCGTGGTTGTCACCATGGACGCCGACCTGCAGGACTCCCCGGAGGAGATTCCGGAAATGTACCGGATGGTCACCGAGGAGGGTTACGATGTGGTCTCCGGCTGGAAGCAGCACCGTCAGGACAACAAACTGACCAAGAACCTGCCTTCAAAACTGTACAACGCCACGGCGCGCTGGATTACCGGCATCAAACTCCACGACATGAACTGCGGCCTCAAGGCCTACAAGAACGAGGTTGTCAAGAACATCGAGGTGTACGGCGAGATGCACAGGTATATTCCTTATCTGGCGAAGAACGCCGGTTTCTCGAAAATCACCGAGAAGCCTGTCCACCACCAGAAAAGGAAGTACGGCAAGAGCAAGTTCGGCCTTGAGAGATTCGTCAACGGATTCCTCGACCTGCTTTCGCTTTGGTTTCTGAGCACTTTCGGAAAGAAGCCTATGCATTTCTTCGGCTTCTCAGGCCTGCTGATGTTCCTTGTAGGATTCGTGATGACGATCTGGGTGATCGTGGCCAAGCTCGTACACCAGGCCCAAGGCGTCCACTTCAGAGCCGTCACAGACCAGCCTCTGTTCTACCTCGCCATCCTTGCGGTCATCCTCGGAGTGATGCTCTTCCTTGCCGGATTCATCTGCGAGATGATCTCCCGTACCTCCACAGAGCGTAACCGCTACAACATCAAGGACAGGATTGAATAATGAGAGGATGACGTTGGCCATCCCCTCATTAAATCACTTCATTATTCCGATTAATATTCCAGACGAAGGTCATCGACCCACAGGATTGAGTCCGGACTACCGGTGAAATAATCTCCCAGCATGCTTGCGGCGCAGGAGATGATAATGTGGGTAGGACGGCGAGCAGTGGATACATATTCAAGAGGAATCTCCACCTTTGTCCATTCCATGTCGTGATTGGTCACAAATCTTCCGTAAGCGATGACATCCTTGCCCGCAGGATCGAAGAATGTGGATTTGTCGGTGGTGTTCACTTCGACAGGTGAACTCTCCGTACCACCATATTTATGGAAATCCCACGTGCCCAAAGCGGCCCAGACTACCCCACGGTCATTGTCACCTACTTTCACGACATCGTCTGCCGGATAGCTTCCGAGGGTCTTTTGCTGGATTTTGCCGCACTTGTACTTCAGCCAGACAGTCAGTTTCCGAGGACGAAGGGTAAACGGCCGTCCCATATGGATCACACCGCCGGACGTACCGATGGTCTTAGCATATTCACCGGAGAACACATTCCCGGCAGCGAACTTGACGACCACGTACTGCGACTCCATCCTCAATGAATATTTTCCCTCAACCTTCTCTGTGTCATCCGGTTTGGTTATGGCGAATTTTGCGCCGACAGTCGTCGAGCCCTTGTTGCCGCTTCCCCACCATTTGGTCTGTAGAGACGGCACAGGTGAAGCCGGGTCATAGAACGAGCGATACTTGTCAGACTCAGCATTGGAGAACACCTCGAATCCGGCGTTAGGAATCTGAACCTCAGCCTCGGTGGTGAATCTCAACGTCCCTGACACATCCTCACCGCTGTAGGCCAGGCATTCATATTCAGTCAAAGGCTCCAGTCCCTCCGCCGCGGCCATGAACGCGCCTCCGTCGGATGTGACACCTCCTACTTCCTTCCAGTCAGGCTCTCCGGCCTTCCTGATGCGGAAACCATTGTCACGACCTTCTATTCCGTTGGCCCTGAGCCAAGCCACCTTTGTCCAGACATCAGGCTTGGAAATGGAGACCAATTCCTCAACCTCCTCAACGTACAATGTCCAAGACTCTGTCACGTTCCTGTAAGAAACAGTCAGCGCCACCGGATCCTCAAAATTCCTCAACGAAGCGACATCCGGAGAGTATGTCGTCTGTCCCTTCGGCCCAAGTTTGACGGAAGACACCTCTAGAGCCGTGATGTCAGTTCCTGAAGGAATCCGAGCCACCACACGTCTGTTTGGAACGTCTATCACCGCCTCCCCCGCCTGACCTGAAATCGAGAAATAACGTTCAACAGGCTGTTCGGCCTTGATTGCCCAGGCATATTCATTTCCATAGGCGGTCAAGGTCACTGCCAATGGTTTGGAAAGATCTTTCGCTCCGGCGACAGGCACGGAAGAAGAGACTGCCTCGTCATTGAACTCGACCTCACGAATGTTGACATTGCCGAGATCCTCTGTTTCCTCCATTGTAAGGATGACCTCACGAGCATCTCCGTCTATACTGACGGATTCAGCCCCGTCCGCCTCTATCTTTGTGATGGCCGCGTCGATATCAGGATACGGTATGTCGTTCCGGATACATGACGCTACCGGAAGGCAGATGGCAGTCAATATGATAGCAAATAACCTGTTCATAGCCTATATGTGGAAACTGAGTCCGAATGATATGTCAAGCACATCAAGCATGAAGCGCACTTTGGAAAAATCCCGGGTACCGACAACTTCCCCGTTCTTGTAATAATCGATATGGTTGTAAGTCGCGCCACCAATGCCGATCGCCACATGAGTGCTGATGCTGTTCGTCACGAAAATCATAAGACCTGGATGCACCGCTATCTTGACCCTGCTGGCCGCGGCGTAACTATCGAGACTGTCCTCATTGTAGGAGAATGAAGTCCTTGTGTAGGAATATCCCAACGAAACATCCGTGAACACTCCTATCCTGCTCCTCTTGTCCAACGCTGCATAAGCCCTGTGGTAAACCTCGGCCTGAATCGTGCGGGAATCCGCATGTATGTCATTCAACGAGACAGCCAGATCGTCACTGAGCATCGAGAAGTCCGCGTTGGAGACACCTCCTGTGGCCGATGAATATTTCGCCCGCAGTCCCACGGACCGATTTGCCTTATAAGTGTAGTCGAAGAACGGAGACAATGTCATCATGGTTCCGTTGGCGTCCAAGTGCTGAAGCAACATAAGATATTCACTGTCAGTACTGGACAAATCGGCGTAGAAGAATTGGACGCCGGCGGAGAAGTTCCCCTTTGGCATGAACAGCCTGTCAGGGCCACGCCTCTCCGAAACGGACAGGCTATCCCTTTCAGCGGCCAGGAGACTGACCGCGAAAAGCAGGAAGGAAAGTATCAATGCTATCTTCTTCACCAGATCACAAATAATAGTAAAGGCTGAATCCCACAGCAAGCAGATTCACCTTGAAATTAATGAAAGTCAAACTTCTGTCGCCTTCCGCCACACGGTTGTGACTTTGGTCCGTCCAGTCAAAATGGAGTCCCATCATGTTCACGCTCACATCAATGGCAAGTTTGTCAGTCACAAAAGCCATGAACCCTGGGCAGACATTTATCCCCAAAGAGTTGGATGTCTCGTAAGATGCGCTCACCTTTCCGCCATGTCCGTCCAGAACCTTTCCCTGGCCGTATGAATATGACAATTGCAGTTCGTTGAACAAGCCGAGCCGCTTCAATGAACCGACGGGAATATAATACCGCCCTATTCCCTGAATCTCAAAGGCATGGCTGATCTTATGAAAGCCAGACACCGACAGGTCAATGTCATCGAAGTTCATTTTCGCGGAATCCAACTGGAACATATTCCTTTTGTAGCCAACCCGGACTCCGATTCCCATATTGTCCTTGAGCATATAGCAGAACGCCGGGCTTACCGAAAGTGTGTAGCCTGTTGATTTGATGCCGTTAACAACAAGAAAACGAGAGTTGTCGTTGTTGTGCAGCATGTAACTGGCTCCGCCACCCACCATCCAAGTGCCCTTTCTGATGAAACAAGGCTGGGATGACAGGTCTATGCCCCTGTCCAGTTTCTGGCCTTCGGCAGTCATCGGGCCGAAGACCAGAATCAGGATTGCAATCGTTCTGAGGACGTGTCTTGCCATTATTCGTAGAGAAGTTCCATTCCGTCAAGCCAGAGCTTGCTGTCATCGTAGCCGGCGAAATAGTCACCATACATGCTGGCGGCGCAGCTGATGATGATGTGGGTAGGATAGGCCGTCAGACTTCTGTACTCAAGAGGGAGGGTCACCTGAATCCAGTCCTTGGCTGGATTGGAATCATCAGAAGGGACAATCTTCTCTCCGAAAGCGATTGTGGAATTGTCTGTCGAGAAGTCCACGAATGTGCTCACGTCAGTGGTGTTGACCAAGACCGGGCTGTCCGCGTCGCCGCCATACCGTCTGTAGTCCCAGGTTCCAAGCGCGATTCTGATGGAAGCTTTGTCGTAATTGCCTTTTTTGCCGTCCTCCGGGACATTGTTGGAATCTCGGTTGATGACTCCTCCGGAATATTTCATCCAGAATCTCAATGCCGTAGGTCTTGCGGTGAACGGTCTTCCGAAATACACGGTTCCGCCTGAGGTTCCGATAAGGTCTCCGAAATGTCCGCTGAAAAGGTTTCCGGCGGCGAATTTCACGACAACCCAGCGGGATTGGAGACAAACCGACTGCGAGCCTTCCTTATAGGCAGAAGCGTCTGGATAACAAATCACCGAACCCTGACCGACAAGGGTCGCACCTTCATTACCGTTCCCCCACCATTGTTTCTGAAGGGTAGGATCAGAGGAAGCCGGATCGTAGAACGACTTGTATTTAGAACTCTCGTCATTGGATGTCGTCTCGAACCCGCCGTTAGGCACAGGCACGGCCTTGTCTGTTGTGACATCTGATGGTGCGGCGAGAATCTCCTCCGCTCCGGACTCAAGGGAAGTCAGGACTAGGCGATATTCATAAGTCGTGGAAGGGCTCAAGCCATTGATTTCCGCACTGAATGTGCCTTCAGACTCTCTGACAGCTGTCACAGGCGTCCAGTCCTGAGTGTCTTTCGCGCGCACCTCGAAGCGGACCTTGTCCTTGTCATACTGAGCCTCATCCACATCGGCATGAGCAGTGAAATGCCCTGCCCAGATTTCATATTTGGCTGACTGGGCTATTCCTGTTGACGTTCCCTCGAAAATGATATCGTCATAGATGTTGTTCGTCGAGTCATCCACAAGAAGATCGAAGGCCAGAATGCCATCTTTCTCCGTGTACTTGAGATTGAGTCTATACCTCTTGCCGCTTTCCACCGCCTTGATCTCGCCGGACTTGCTGAAAGTATTCCCATCTTTTTTCAAAGTACCCGAAAATGACCACCGCAGCGAAGGCTCGAAACCGGAAGCGATGAAGAATCCATCCTTGCCTCCGTCAGCCGCCCCATAGACCAGCCCGGCCGCATCTTCACCATCTAGTCCGACAGCGCAGGAATAACCGTCTTCAAAGGCCTCGGAAACGGACGGGTCAAAGGTCACATTGGAAATCACGTTGCAGACCTTCGCGGTGACTGTCACGTTGTTTGAGACTCCGGCCTTGACGGTCACATTTGAGGAGCCTTTGTAACTTTTCTGCTCCCATGAGGCGGCGGCAGGATCCTCTTTGGAAATCTCTCCCGCGATGACATCGACACGGTATTCGTCCGCCGGAAGATATATCGATTCAGGCATCTGTGAATATACATATTCACGCACCTTGCCTGTGAAATCGCCCTTATAGATGCTGACTTTCGCAGTTGAAAGAAGTTCATCCTGACTCATAGCCGTCCTCGTGGCCGGTTCACCCATCCTTACATCAAGGCAAAACGAGCCCCTCTCTGCTGGCGCCTCATCGTAGTTGGCGCAGGCTCCCAGCATGGCAGCCGAGAAAGCCAAAGTTATGATTGTGAGTTTATTTCTCATATTCATTCCTCCTAAAGAACCTCAAGAATGATTGGAATGCTCTTACGGCAGCCCTTGTTGTCTATAACATTCATCGTGAATGTGTGTCTGCCCTTGAACGCCAGAAGCGGAGTCTGGGCGCCTGACAGGTCGAAGTCGATCTCCGTCTTACCCGACAGTTCAGATCCATGAGGGAACGGTACAATGTCGAACACACCCAAGGCTGCATCGGATGGATTGATGAGGTCAAGAGTCGTTCCGCCGACAGTGTTCACCGAACCGATGAAGTCATCGTTGGTGGAAGCGATGTCCACCGTGAACTTACGGGCTCCGTTAGGGATTCTTGCTGTCATCGTGAGCGGGAACGATCCGCTCGAAGGCACGGTGACAGGCTGGGTGATATCATATTCACTCGTGCTGACCAGCTCGATTCCGCCATCGCCGATCGGAGCGGACGGATCATTGCCGTCGCCAGGCTCGTCCGCAGCCACATCATTCTCAAGTTCAGCGTCTTCCACCAATCCGTCAATTACCACGGAGAAGGATGCGTTGCCGGAAGCGTCAACCTTTTTCACGATTGTGACGATATGCCAGTCCTGAGCCTTCACATTCGTGATTGTGGCCCGCATTCTCTGAGTCTTGCCATCAACCGAGCCCTTGAACACCAAAGAGATTGTGGCATTGTCGCCATTCACGGCGAAGTACCCCTGACGGCGGTCGTAGTTCGGCTGCCCGTTCGAATATTCAAGTTTGTATTCCAAAGGATAACCGGCGGTCAACTCAACGGTGGCAGCACCGCTGCCGGTGACTGATTTCAGGAAGTCATCGTTATAGCCAACAGTGACGACAGCCTGAAGCAGGGTACAGGTGATGGAGCCAAGCGTGGTGGTCACACCGGCCTTGATGGCGAACTCCTTGGTCGCCCCGTAAACCGGTGCCGTAAACTTCGCCTTTGGAACATCCGCGCTGGTCGAGCGAGCCTCCAGGCTATAATTTCCGGCCGGAAGCGTAACGCTGCCGCCACGAACCTCCTGATAGGTTTTCTGCCAGACCAAAGAGCCGGCATTGTCATAAAGGAAGAGCGAATAGTCATCGCCGGCGGCCTCGGTGCGTGTGGTCACCTTGTGGATTTCATCGGAGACCTCGATCGAAAGACCGTCAAAAGACAGGACGCCTGTCTTGTCGCCACCGCCATAATTAAAATTGTCCTTCTTGCAGGACACCGCCACAACCGTGATGGCGGCCATGAATATGCAGATAATCTTTTTCATCTTGTCAGTCGTTAAGATCAACTTCTGTCAACGCAGCATCCTCAACCGTGTCATCAAAAGATATGGTGATCGCGCCCTCGGCCACATTGGATGCGTCAAACTTGAGCGTGTAGCAGGTTTTCGGAGAAAGGGACCTGTACTCCTTTGTCTTGAAGACCTGAGTCTTTCCGCCTTGATTCGTAAGGCTTCCCGACACCGAAATAGTGTAGGCGTCGACAAAAGCGGCTCTGGTCTCCCCTTTCGGGAAAGCGATCTCGGTTCCGCCGCCGGTCTTGACCGTAAAGGAATAGTCAGTATAGTAAGACTTGAACCTGTCGGTGCACTCGACCTTGATTATCGAGTTCGCCAATGCGACAGGAATCGCGACCGTGGATGTCTCCCCTCCTTTGACCGAGAATGTCTTCTCGCCGGTAAAGTACGGTTTATTGAAACCTTCCTCGCTGGCTGAGCCGAAATCAGCCTTGACTGAATAGTTGCCGGCCTTCAGAGTCGTAGAAGAACTGTAATCTTCCAACAGCCCCTTGTAGACCTCGTCGCCTCCCGCATTCGTGAGGACGATGGTGAATTTCCCGGCCTGAGGCAGAGTGGCGTAATCGGACACATCGCTCCTAGTCACCACATCAACATGGCTGTCAGCGCTGACAGAAAACGAGACGTTCCCGTCTGTTTCCTCGGCCTGATGCTTGGAGCAGGCGGCAGGCAGCATGGCCAAAGCCAGTGTCCCAAGCAGTAATCTGTTAATTTTCATATTCTTTGTCACTTTTTGATCTTCACTTTTATGTTGTCAATGTAGAGCCAGCAGGTGTTGTTTGAGGTTCCTGCCTTGTGCTCCGGTGTTGTCCGCAGGCTTAACCGAAGAGGCGCATCGGCTTTATACTGAACGTCAGTCAACACAGTGTTGCAGCTATGATTGATGTTCGTATAGGAGCCGGTTGTCTCATTGACGGTAAAATCAACTGGGAAATCACCAGTGGGATCACCGCTCATCAACGCTTTTGATGTCGTGATGTAGCCGATATGCACAGTCTGACTTATCTCTGGAACCGGGAACGGCCACGTAGCATAACCATCCCTGTCCATCGAATAATCGAAATCAACCTCCAGACTGACGGTAACACCATCCTTCAGTCCAGACAGAGCAGGAGAATCTGCCCTTGCTGGATAGTCCGCAGATGTCTCCCTGCGGCATGCCAGCCTGATAGCAGTTCCAGCCTGGGCTCCTACTCTTGCCGCGCTCCAACCATCCAAGAAAGTCACAGGATCTTTCGATCCAGGACTGGACATGGAATAATCATCGTCAGAGTTGATGTCTTTGACTTCCCTGAAGTCCTCGAAAAACAGATAAGGGCAGTTCAAAGAACAAGCAGCGTTTGAGACCGAAGTCAAATCACCGAGCGCAAGGCTTTCCGTCACCAACGCGCTTTCTGATTCATAACTTACTGTCAGAGGCTGTGATGACAATTCCCTGAACTCCGCCTCATCCTTTGTTTCCATCACAAAGGTATCGCCTACCTTTATCAAGCCATTGTTTGTGCCGTCAAATCCTAGCACGTTGGACGCGCTTCCCGGCCAATTCACACCTTCCGGGAGAGAGAGCCTGATATTATACGGATCCTCTCCAAGATTGTTGGACGCCAAGGTGAATCTCAGTTTGTAGAGTTGTTTCGCCTCAGCCGGCCTCAACGGAACAGGAGTGACATGGCCTGCATCGAAAGTCCTGCCATTCAATGAAATCGGGTTCAACGAGGCCCATTTATTCTCCGAATATATCGACACATTCATCTGGTCTACCGCAGAATAAGCCGCTTTTGGAGGGAATATTCCTGCAACCGCAGCCTCGGTTCCGTCCGCAGATTCGCCAATCGGTGACTTGAGATCCAAAATCATTCCGCTCACTCCTTCCGAAAGCGTGGCCGTGGAAGCGTCCGTTACATCCACCGCGACCTTTCCGGCAATCGCCTGAGGCATCGTGAACTCAATCCGGTTCACAGGTTCTCCAAGAGCATTCTTGCCCTCTGGAATATAGAACCTCAAGAAATGGAGCAGATGCTTCATCTTGACAGTCAGCACCTCGCCGGGTTCAATCGGCGCAGCCTCATCTATCGGAGCCAAAGCGGCTCCGGCAACAGGCTCTGCAACAACAATATCGACCCCATCCGAAGCCGTACCGTCCTGAAGTTCAGGAATCTTGAACTCCGCTGTCGTCCCGTTGACCGACTCCGGAAGCGGATATGTCATATAGTATGAATATGTTCCTTCAGGCATCGGGGACTGAAGAGTGGACGTGAAATAGGCGCTCGCCCCTTCCCTCCCCTTTGCCAGAAGGCTGAATGTATGTCCCTCCAGCGAATATGTACATGCCGCATCCTTTGCCCAGACAGAGATCTCGTCGCCGGTCCTCCACACAAAACATTTGTCGTCAAAGTCATAGGCCGTCTTTGTCTCAGGAATGTCTCCCATGGCAAGAACGACCCTGACCGGGACGTCTGGACATTCCGGGACAAGACCATCATAGTCTTTACATCCGCAAAGCATGATACCGGCGGAAAGCAATGTGATTCTCAGTAAACCTTCAAGATACACCACGACTTATCTTTGACGGGCAGAACCAAATCCGCCACTCTTACGTCCACAAATGTAATGCTTTTTGTTCAGATACAAAAATCCGTGTCGACATGAACGCCATGAACGCCCGCAACCGATCGCTTGGCTATCTTGGCGGCCATCCCGAAACCAAGCAGGGTAAACGCCTATATCCGGATAATTGTAATCGTCAACATAAATCATTTAGAAAGCCACGGCATACCAATCTCAGCCAAGGTTTCGAACAGCCAAAAACTACGATTTCAGATTGCCACGGGCTTCAGGAGCATTCCTGAAAACCTGCCCCACCTTTCCGCAAGTGTCAATCTCAGCGCATTCAGCGCAAGTACTGTAGCCCTTTCCTCTGACACACTTGCGAACAGGACACATTTCGCTGCAAAAGATAAACTTTGCACCCTCTACCCGGCATCCCATGCAATTAATATGTTCGGCCATGATCGTGGCATTGTTCGCCTCAGCCCACATTTTTGCGGTTCTCTCCCTAAGAGCGTCATCATTATTGACGGTGGCCTTGCGGGCATCGCATTTCTCGCAGTCCAATCCACAGCAAGCAATCAAATCTTTCATATCTCTTATCATTTTGTTTAACACCGCAAAATTAAAGTGTGCAAACATAATCAAGAGCAAATCAGCAAGGACATCGCAACCAAGCAAATCATTACTGGCCAATATTTTGTAAAAGCACAACGTGGACAATTCCTTTTCCCGCACACATTGTCCGTCATAAATATAGCATAATTTCCACGAACAGCAATGGCAGATTTTCTAAGCCGATCAGGCTTCCGGAAGGGGTGAGGGGATAAAAGAAACGGACGCTGATTACTCAGCGTCCGTCTTGGTAGCGGGGGAAGGACATTTCACGGGCATTTTCGGAGATTCTTACCCCCAACTGA
>ERZ808277.131-NODE-131-length-36575-cov-5.128231_pt1 | contig 36575 bp, 34 predicted proteins | sample MGYA00521240_ERZ808277 | MGnify/ENA primary metagenome ERZ808277 (study PRJEB31516, sample SAMN03275599) | gut metagenome | biome: mammalia-associated habitat; material: feces | host: Papio cynocephalus | place: Kenya | collected 2012-07-17 ... | reverse complement strand
GTTGAATTTGACATTGTCTTTCTTGTTTTTAACGTGGTTTCAAGAACACAGGGCCGTTCCTTTGTCAGAGATCCGGACCCTTTTGCGGCTGCAAAGGTACAAATATTCCAGTGAAAATTCCTATATTTACGCTCTTAAAAAACGACAAACAATGCTGACACAGGAAACCATTGACGCCGCAGTCAAGAATCTTTTCAAGGAAATCAGGTTCACGGACGAGCCTTCGGGACTTTACGATCCGCTCAGGTATATGATAGCGATCGGAGGAAAACGAATCCGTCCTACGCTATGTCTCATAGCATATTCATTGTACAAGGATGAACTCACACCGGAGATTCTGGAGCCGGCGGCGGGCATAGAGGTTTTCCACAGTTTCACACTCATCCATGATGACATCATGGATCGTTCGCCGCTTCGCAGAGGTGTGGACACGGTCTGGAAGAAATGGAATTCCGACACGGCTATCCTTTCCGGCGACGTGATGTGCATCGACAGCTACGCCAGGATCGCGAAAGCGCCGCAGACTATTGTCACAGATGTCATGAGGCTGTTCTCAAAAACCGCCGCCGAGGTGTGCGAGGGACAGCAGCACGATATGGATTTCGAACAGCTACCAACGGTTCCGATGGCAGACTACATGAATATGATCGGTCTCAAGACGAGCGTGCTCATCGCCTGCGCCGCAAAGATGGGAGCCATTATAGCCGGAGCGCCACAGAGCGATTGTGACTGCCTCTACGACTATGGCTACAACCTCGGTCTCGCCTTCCAGGTGGCCGACGACTATCTGGACGCCTATGGGGACGTGAAAGTCTTCGGGAAACCGATCGGAGGGGACATCCTCAACGAGAAGAAGAGCTGGCTGACCGTAAGGGCCTTTGAAAAGGCCGACGAGACTGTCCGCAAAGAACTTCAGGAAGCCATGTCAATGAAAGCCGAAAGCGATGATGAAAAGGCCGGGAAAATCGGCAGAGTCAAAGCCATCTACAACACCCTTAACATCGGTGAGGATGCCAAGAAAGCCATTGTAGAACTCACAGAAAAGGCTCTTGGATGCGTCTCCGGCATCTGCGGCGGCAAAAAAACCGAGATACTGCGCGATTTCGCAGACCGTCTGGTCGGACGCACCAAATAGTCCAAGTCAACAATATATACGTCGGCTGCCTCGTCAGCGTACCGTGACGACGGTCACGCCAGGTGTGCCGACGGTATATGTGCACCGCAAGGAATAGACCTCGTCAAGTTCCTTACGGATGGCATTGGTCAGGACATAGTCCCCGACTCCTGTTATGAAGCGGACACGCATCCCACGGTGCGGCAGACATTTCTTGAGTTCGGTTTTGAAAGCATCAATCTGGTACTGGAGTGCCTGCCCCGGCTGAATGGAGCGTCCCCTCGCCAATGCCTCTAGGTGAAGGTCGACTGTGATTTCTCCATAATCGGTGTAACGAGGCTTGGACGGCTCCTCCAAAGAATCCGGCCGGCGTCTCGTGAAAATAGAGTTACGAAGACGCTCCTCCTCCTTGTCATCAGTCACGGCAAAGTCCCATTTGCCAAGCCTCACGACCATTCCGTCGTCAAGTTTGACGAAATAGGTCTTGCCGTCAATCCGTTGGATACGCCCATGCGCATCTGATTCCATCAGAACAACCCTGTCCCCAACCTTGGGGTCGGAATATGCCTTGGCTGTCTCAACCGGTTTCTCACGCTTTTTTGCCTGAACGGCCGCCTTGACCGGTTCATTCTTAGGAATAAGCCCTTTAAGATCCTTCAGGCTGTGAAATGTCTTAGCCATAATCTCTATATCTTCTCCATCCTGTAGCGCAAGGCCTTGAGTTCCAACGCTGCCCCTATGCGATACATGGCGGAAAGCGTGTGACGGAATATATTAAAAGCGTCAACGCTCTGCGCCTCAACCCCTTGGCGCATCATGTACGAATATGCTTCTCCGGCAAGAAATGCCAGATTTCCGGCAATGTCCGCAGCATCCTTTGAATTGAGCGGGTGCTTGAGAATATCTCTGGTCACATGCTCGTCAAGATCATCAAAGCCTCTCGAGCCGACAAGTGAGGAATATCCTTGGTCCTTGTAACGCACCCAGTCCTTATCCCACCAGCACGCTACCGCCATCCCGATGTAAGCAGTCCAAGCAAGCACCACCTCCGGATAGGCATTGAACTCCCTGACCGCATCACCTGAATAATCCAAAGCGATAGGTTCCCATCTGGCCGTGATGTCAGGACTGCTCAGCAGCATCCCGTCCATAAGGCCTCTGGCAGTGCACAACTCTACGAGTCTATCGACCAGATCACTCTCGTATTTTTCAAATCTGTCCATTATTCATCAATAACGAAAAAGGCTTCAGACAATGTCCGAAGCCTTTTCGTGCTCTGCTAGGGACTCGAACCCTAGACCCACTGATTAAGAGTCAGTTGCTCTACCAACTGAGCTAGCAAAGCATTTTGTCTTGAGCGCCGGCCTTAACCTTAACTCTGGAAAGAAGCGAAGCTCCTTTTGTGATCCGTTCGGGGCTCGAACCCGAGACCCCAACATTAAAAGTGTTGTGCTCTACCAACTGAGCTAACGAATCTTTCCAACCTTTTCAAGAAGTGGTCTTCCTGATTGGGATTGCAAAGGTAGGGCATTCTGACGAAACTTCCAAATATTTTTGAGAAAATTTTACAAAAAAGTTAGTTCTTTCAAAAACATCGAATCTGCCGACCGTACCCAGGCGGGGAAAGATTCATCCGCCACAAACTCATTATCAGCGAAATGCAACAGCAGATCCAGATCAAAACTATCCGAAGCGACTGCCGGATGCGGAACAGGCACATTTTCGCCAGAGGCTGCCAACGTCATCCGGTATCCTTCTGTGGCATCGTAAGCATTGCATTTCTGTTCTATATGTGACGGTACCATCAAAAGAGGTTTGCCCAAATACATCGCTTCACAGACAGACTCGAATCCAGCCGTGGAAGCATAGGCATGGCAGCCGGCCATCTGGCGCAAGAACTCCTCGTCATTCAGATAATAGAACGAAAGTGTCTCATCGACCACTTTCACAGCCCCCTCGCCTGCCCTGTCCCAGAAGAAGCGCAGCGGAACATCAGGATGAACCGAATGCCACTCCATGACATCTTGCGAGAATCCGGCGTTCAGCATATATCCGTGAATATACCCGCCATCGCGCACTGCCGGATCATCAGACCCTGATGCAGGACGCAAATCAAGCACAGCCGGACGCAACAGCGGAGGAACGACCTTGATTTTACGCCTCGAATCGTCGTCCATTGGTCTGAAACTGAGGGCCAGGACCTTGGACGCTCCCAAAGCCACCATATTCGTGAAAAAATTCAGAGCGTAGTGGCCGGAATAGCCTGCGCGTGGGAAACGGAAGTCTTTGTGCAGGAAAAGGAATTGGTGTCCAAGGCAGACCATCGGGGATTTCAGGCGGCTAAAACGGTAACCTAGAGTTCCCAGAATGTCATAGAAATTAACCACAACATCCGGGGACAAATCCTTCAGGCGGCGCGAGATGAATCTGACAGACGGCACGAAACCTGCTATGTGCAGGACATTGTACAGTCCTGTCTTCAGCGAACTTGCCTTACGGTTTGAGGACGAGGGCACAAAGTTGAAGCTCTCGAACATCTCGACCGGTGCCTTGATGGTCTCAGCAAAGAAAGACGGCAACTTGCGGGCAGGACTCTTTCCTACCAGCACAGCGGCGACCTCGTGACCATTCTCACGCAGAAGCCTTTCCATGGAAATGGCCTGGGTCAGGTGTCCCCTCCCCTCACCTTGAACTATAAACACGTACCTCATGCCACAACGTGCCTGAAATTTTCATGAAGGCCGAAAGTCTTTACCTCTTGCTTGAATATTCCTTGATCATCTGCTCATCAGCAAGCGGACAGACGAGGACATCTCCCCCTTTGACTGCCACTATGTAGCCATCCAAACCTTTCACAATGACCGTACCGGCATCCTCGGCGTGGACTATGCAGCCAGCGCAATCAAAGAGACGCACGTCCTTTCCTATGGTCTTGTTCCCCTTGCAGCCAGAATCCTCAGAGCAACCATCCAGCACCGGATCATCATAATGAGAAGGAATATGCTCCTTTACAGAACTGTAACTGCCCAGGTCGGACCATCCAAGATTCCCCTCGATCACATATATCTCTTCGGACTTTTCCATCACCGCATAATCAATGGATATCTTTTCACAGGCCGGGAACAGTTTCCTGACAACATCCGACTCATTTTCAGTGCCAAACGAAGCGGCAATCCTGTCCATCACATCGGCGATCCGCGGAGCGTGCGCGCGCATCTGAGCGACAATGGTAGCAGCACTCCAGACGAATATGCCTGCGTTCCAGAAATATGTCCCCGCGGCAAGATATTCCTTGGCTGTCGCAAGATCAGGCTTTTCCTTGAACTCCCGAACCTTGACAACCTCCTCTGGGCATTTCTCTTCAGCGAATATATACCCGTATCCGGTTTCCGGACGCGTCGGTTCAATGCCAATGGTAACTATCCTGTTGCCGGCAGCCGTGAAATTCAAGGCCTTCCGGATTATATTAGAGAATTTTTGCTCATTTAATATCAAAGCGTCGGCCGGAGTCACGACAATGTTGGCGTCTGGGCAGACGGAGGAAATCTTCCAGCAGGCGTACGCGATGCACGGCGCCGTGTTCCGTGGCTCTGGCTCCGCAAGAATATGCGCCGCCGGAATCTCAGGAAGCTGCCACTTGACTATTTCCACATAGCCAGCCGAAGTGACAACCCAAAAATTCTTAAGGTCACAGACAGGCCGGAAACGGTCCACTGTCAACTGAATCATAGTCTTTCCTATTCCAAGCAGGTCGATGAACTGCTTGGGCATCTCTGGAGTGCTCACAGGCCAAAGTCTGCTGCCGATGCCTCCAGCCATAATCACGACATGTGTTTCCATATAATATTAAATTTAGAGGCCGCCTTGATTATGATTTACAATCAAAAACGACATCATATCATCCGTAAATTTAGGAAAAATATATGAGTTTGGGTCTTCGCCACGCGATATTCTTAAAAAAAAGGCACATCTACGCATATAGATTTCGCTGGAGTTGGCTATCTTTGCACAAAGAAATCGATCTTTGAAAGTTGTAAACCCGTCCGTGACTGAACAAGGGGTCGCCAGCCCCTAAGGCTTGCGCGCGTCGACTGAAAAGCCGGCCGCGCAGTTAGAAAGTTCCGGAAGCATAAGGTTGAACAAGCCGGGGTCGGCCAACCCCGAGCCTCGTAAGAACCGGACAAATCGCTCTTCATGGCCTGATGGCTGTATCCGGTTGGAGGTAACCACCCCTCCTATCCGCCAAGGGATGGATTAGCTGCCCATCCTGGATGTGACTGAACAATGTGCCGGAGCCGCTATTTGCAGGTAGTCAGGAATCCTGCGGGACGGGTTTACTTTTCAATATTCCACAGCATCAATCGTCAACAACCAATGAATATTCTTCAAACAAAACAAGTTTTGCATGCAATACATTTGTATATCTTCAAAAAAAGGTTAACTTTGCAGACTGTTTACAAGAAGTATAACAACTTTTAAAAACAATAAAGAAATGAAAAAAGGACTTCATCCCGAAACCTACCGCCTTGTAGCTTTCAAGGATATGTCGAACGACACCGTGTTCATCACCCGCTCATGCGCCGAGACCAAAGAGACTCTCGTTGTTGACGGAGTTGAATATCCGGTTGTAAAGGTCGAGATTTCCAACACCTCTCACCCATTCTACACTGGCAAAGTCAAGCTCGTTGACACCGCCGGACGCGTCGACAAATTCTACCAGAGATACAAGAACCGTCAGAAGTAATTTCTGTCACGGAAACGATAGACAAAGAGAGGCCGCGGAAATTGTCCGCGGCCTCATTTAATATATACGCATTGACTACTCTTTTACATTGCGTCAGTGTCCATTTGAGTCCACACACCTGAAGTCGTACCCAGGGCGGTTTTGCGTGCCGCCATATTCACAAAATTCGGCTGTCACCGCCCGTAGATGATCCTCGCAAACAATGTCAGTGGCGGTGAGATTGCAGACTGCGAAAAGATTGTGCCGCTACTGCTTTCGTGCCATATTAGTCCATTGTTATATGATTACCTAATATTATATAGCCCCTCAGTTTTCCTGCAAAGTCATCCATGGAATCCTATACACAGGAAAATTTTCAGATTTTTCCATATTTTTCACAGAAAATTTTGGAAGTTAAAAAAAATTGCCTATCTTTGCAATCCCAAAACAAAAGCACGCTGGGTTCGTATAACGGTTAGTACTCAAGATTCTCAATCTTGCAATAGGAGTTCGATTCTCCTACCCAGTACAAGGGTGCCGGAAACGGTGCCTAATGATTAAAAGGAATCGCTCGAAAGAACGGTTCCTTTTTTTGATGACTCCGCCAGATACTGATCAGACAGTGACAGGGAGACCGAGATAGTGAACTTTAGCCCCGGATTAAGGTAAGGCACTGATAGGATACAAAAAAGCCTCGTAGAACTCATTCTACGAGGCTTTGGAGTGGTGTCGGGAAGAATCGAACTGCCGACACATGGATTTTCAGTCCATTGCTCTACCATCTGAGCTACGACACCGTTTCCGTTTGGGATTGCAAAGATAGGCATTTTTCTTTTGGTTGCAAATTTTTTTGAGAAGAATTTGCATTTTTCTTCGCTGAGTGGATGTTTTTGGCTAAATTCGCCACGATGTCGAAGAAGACCTTCATACAGGTTATCCTTCCGCTCCGGCTGGAGTGGGAGCCGTTCTATTATCTAGATGGAGTGGCTGTATGTGTCGGAGACCGGGTGCGGGTGAACTTCGCCGGAAAGGAATATGTTGGGGTCGTGAGCGTTGTGGACGCTGGAAAGCAGGCGGAGGCCATGGGGATTGTGGAAAGGGTGAAGCCGGTTGTCGGGATGGCAGAGGGACTGGAGCCGGTCTCAGTGGAGGAGATCACTCTTTGGAGGCAGATCGCGGAATATTACCTATGCACGGTCGGGGAGGTTTACAAGGCGGCTTATCCGGCGCAGAAAGTGGCAGAGGAGGAAGCGTTGGCACGACGGGAAGTGATGAGGGCGGAGAGAGAGGAGAAGAATAGGGCCAGAATAGAAGAGAAGATCAAGCGGCTGAGAGAGAGGGTAGAGAAAAAGGAAGAACTGGCAATGAAAGCCCGCAAAGCGGAGGCTCGGAAGAGGTATCTAGAAGAAAAAGAGCAGCTGGTCTTGGAGGTAAAGAGATTGGTTGGTGAGGTCACTTCGACAAGCTCAGTGACCGATAGGGACGGCTCAGTGACCGAAAGGAAAGAGTCTGCTGCTGGGTATCCAGACGCAGAGCCTGTCGAAGCGTCCGTAAGTCCCTCTTATGGAAACAAAATCGCACTCTCTGCGGCGCAGGAAGAGGCATATTCAAAAATCAAAGGGATTTTCGCCAAGGGAAAGCCTGCGTTACTGCACGGGGTGACGGGATCGGGAAAGACAGAAATTTATCTAAAGCTGGCACAGGAAACGTTGTCAAGAGGGAAGAACGTGCTTTTTCTGGTTCCGGAGATCGCGCTCAGCAGACAATTGGAGGACAGAATCAGCGAGACGTTCCCGGAGGAGCTGCTGGTGTTCCATTCCGGCGAGACGATGTCCAAAAAACGGGAAGTGGCCGCGGTCCTTCGACATTGCGCATCGGCAAAAGACATAAATGAATATGTGAATGTCAACCCAAGCGCCGATGTCATTAAAGACTATGCCTCAAGTGATACGCAAATCAGCGCCACCGAAACTCTAAGGAATACAAATCGCCACGGCTACGTCGTTCTCGGCACCCGAAGCGCCATATTCCTGCCACACAAAGAGTTGGGATTGGTGATTGTGGACGAGGAGCACGACACGTCCTACAAGCAGGACTCCCCCGCCCCGAGGTACAACGGTCGAGAGACGGCGATTATGATGGCGAAGATATTCAGTGCCAATGTGGTGCTTGGGTCGGCCACACCTTCGCTTGAGTCGCTTTACAATTGCAGCGTCGGACGCTACGGGCTCGTCACGCTGAACAAAAGGTTCTACGACGCGGCGGACTCGGACATCGAGATCATCGACACGATCGCCGAGAGGCGCAAGAACGGGATGATCGGAAGTTTCTCCAGAAAACTCATCGAACGCATAAGCGAATGCCTCGGGAGACACCAACAAGTGCTGATCCTAAGGGAGAGGCGGGCATATTCCCCGATCGTGCAGTGCCAGGAGTGCGGCGAAATCCCGAAATGCCGCTGCTGCAACGTGAGTCTGAGCCTGCACAGGCGCGCCGATGGAAGCGAAAGGCTCGTCTGCCACTATTGCGGCAGGGTGTATGAATATACCGGCAAATGTCCGAAATGCGGTGGTGAGTTGAAGCCACTGGGCTCCGGAACCCAGAAGATTGAGGAGGAAGCGGCCAGACTCTTCCCGAACGCAATGATCGCCCGCCTGGACAGCGACACGGCTCAGAGCAGGAAATATGAGACCGACACGATCCGTAAGTTCTCCAAGGGAGAAATCGACATCCTGATCGGCACGAGAATGGTCGCAAAAGGTTTCGATTTCAGCGGATTGACACTCGTGGCCGTGCTTCAGGCCGACTCGATTCTCGGACAGGAGGACTACCGGGCTGACGAAAGAGGGCTCCAGCTTCTGGAACAGTTCAGAGGAAGATGTGGGCGACGTGGAGAGAAAGGTCTGTTCGTCATCCAGACATCCCAGCCGGAGCACCCTGTCTATCAAAGCATTGACGGTCAATTGGACGAAAACGGCACGATGGCCCGGTTTCTCGGAGAAAGAAAAATGTTCGGCTATCCTCCATATTCAAGGGTCATCGGGGTCATCGTCAAGGACTACAATCAGGCGAGGGTGAATCTGCTTAGCCGTGAGCTTGCGGAGGCGATCCGCGAGGCCTTGGGCGTCAGGCTCAGCTTCGCTCCCGGAGTGCAAAACGGTCCGAATGTCATAGGTCCATATTCCCCGGCCATCGACAAGATCTCGAACCAGAACATCCGCCAAATCAGAGTGTTGCTGCCGAAAGACCGTTCGCTCGTAAGGAACAAGGAGACGCTAGCGGCTGCGGTCGAACGCTTCGAAAAGGAGAAGAAATATTCAGGCCAAATCGCGCTTGATGTCGATCCGGTGTGAAGTAGATTTAGTATCAGATCATGCTCTTTACACTTGCGCCTGCTCCCATCGGTACTCTTGATTTCATCGGTGCCCCTGATCCCTTCGACACTCTTGATCCCATCGGTGCGCCCGATCCCTTCGGCAGCATTTTCGGCCTCTTTTGATCCCCAAGAGTGCATCGTGCACTCTTAGGAAACTTTTTCCACGCTTTTTGTCTCCCGAGGGTGCTACAAGTATGCTATTATTTACTTTGTTCAAGCGCCTTGTAAACTCTTTGTAAAAAGCAAGTATTCGACCTACAATTTTCAGAAAAATTAGATTCTGCATATTTCGGAAAGCAGGTTCTGCATATTTTGATTGATAAGGCAGAGATGCGGCAGCGCGCTGCCGCATCTCTGCCTGGCGCTTAAGGTCTATGGTTTAACATCTATCTTTCGTCTTGAAGTACCTGCTCGACAGTCGTCTCCAGAATGTCCAGCTTTATCTCCCATTCCTGATATGAGTATGGGCTTGTCTGACTGACGGGGCCGACAAGTCCTCTCGCCTCCGCCTCCTGCATCATTCTGACATCATCAAGGAAGATGCGATACGCATTCTGGAACTCGGTCAACGCTGTCCGAAGCGCTTCTCTGTTCTTCTTTTTCATTGTTTGTCCTCCTTGCCTTTGGCCAGAAAGCCCGACCGATTTTCCATACGATATGATGAGCCGACGAGTTTGACAACATCGCAGCGGAATAGAAGCCTGTCCAGAAGGGCGGTGGCAAGGACTTCATCCTGAAGTACTTCCACCCACTCGGTAGGCGCTTTGTTAGTTGTTATGATGACTGACGCCTTTTCGTGCAGGGCGTTGATGAGATTGAAGAACGCCACCGACTCCTCCTTTTTCATCGGCATGAGCATTATGTCGTCTATGGCGATGAGATTGCATTTGAGCATCCCGCTGTAGGCGCTCATGGCCGAAGATGTCATATCTTTCATTCTCAATACGTTGATCAGGTTGTCCATGGTTACAAACTGCGCCCTGTAGCCTTTCATTACGGCATCTCTGACGAGGCCCGCGGCCATGAAGGTCTTTCCGGTCCCGGCGGGTCCCATGAAGATGAGGTTATACATCTGGTCGAGCCACACGAGTTCCCGCAGCTGCTTCAGCTGCGGCTTGGTGATGCCGGCGCTGTGGTTGAAGTCGAAGAGGTCCAGGTCACAGTTGCGCGGCAGCTTCGCCTGTCTCATTCTGCGGACCAGATCGTTCTGCTGGCGCGTGGCTGTTTCCGACTTGAGGATTTCCATGATGAAGTCCAGATATGATGGCTTGTCAATCTGGGCCTTATGGATGATGTCTCCGCAGTTGTTTCTCAGGTTGCTCAGACGCAGGGCCTTGGCGTATGCCCTGATGCCTTCGGTGCTGATTTTCAATGTCTCCTCCATCACTTCTCCTCCTCTCCATTTATGATGTCATCATACTCACTGATGGGCCTTTGTTCCGGAGTGAAGTCTGCACCGCGCACTGCGGCATCGGCGACAACGGGTCTTCTCTCCGGCTGGGCCTCCATTCTGTCGGCCTGCCGTGCGGCCATCTCCCGCATTACATTGGCGTTGTACACCTTGGCCTCCGCAAACATCTCCAGCAGTCTGTGAGCCGCGGCCTTGTCATAATCGGTCATGAGAGAGGCCATGACGGTGACGCTCTTGCGATAATAACGCGGACGGTTGTCGTGAAGTTCCTTCAGGAAGCGCGACAGCAGACTGTCGTCAGCCCATTCGTTGAAGAACGTGCGCAGTATCCGCTCAGACTCAAGGATGTCCCTGTTGCGGCTGCCTGCATGCCCGTCCTTGTTGATGAACTGGCCACGGAACGGGCTGACCCTGTGTCTGGTGATCAGTGAGAAGTCCTTCGGGTCATATATCTCCAGCTCGTTGTTGTCCACGTTCCTGACCACCATCACCTTGGTCCCCTGACCGGCATACGTGCCAAGCGGCAGGCTGTAGAAGTTGCTGTGATACAGCAGTGTGTTGTCCTTGCGGACAGAGTACTCCCGCGCCTCCATCTCCGGCTCGTCCATGGCTTCCGCATAATGCGCCAGTCGGGGCTGTTCCTTTTTGAACTCTTCCGCCGGTATGAGTCTGGTCGTGCTGTTGGCCTTGGCGTTCGCCGTCCTGGACAGCCAGCCGATGGCCTCTTCGTTGAGACTGTCCATGTTGACATATGTGCGTCCTGCAAGGAAGTTGTTCTTCACATACTTGACCACGGCCTCCGACTGGCCCTTGCTGGCCGGGTCGTAAGGCATGCAGAATACAGGCTCAAAGCCTGCCGCGCTGACATACTTGGCGAACTCTCCTGTCATCACATAGTCACCGAAGTTCTCGCTCACAAGCATTTTACGGTCCTGGTCGTAGATGACCTTCCGGGGCATGCCGCCAAAGTATCTGAAAGCCAGATGATGGGCATAGACGGTTGTCTTTGAGGTGAATGGCGTGTTCTGGAGATACACGAACTTGTATCTCGACCGCTGCAGGGCCATCACCATGAAGTATACCTTCACTTGGCCGCCTTTGGATGTCCGCAGGATCTTTTCGCCGAAGTCCACCTGTGCCTTCTCTCCGTACTCACAGTCCGGCACCTTGAACATCTGACGGCCGCATTCCGGTACCTTGGGCAGTTCCTCCCGCTCCCGGACCAGACATACCGTGTTGTACACGGTGCGCTCCGACACCTCCGGAAGATCCGGATAGTGTTCTTTAAGGCGGTCATGAACCTGGGCCGCAGACAAGGACGGGCAGTCCTGCAGCAGCTGCTTGATGAAGCCCTCAAAGGCTTCCAGCTTGCGTTTCCTGCGAAGGAACTCGCTGGAAACCAAACTCTCGAACTCCTTTTCGGTCATCCGCTGGTAGCGCCTGACCGTGTCCCGGCTGATGCCCAGCTTCAGCGCTATCTGCATCTGACTGAGGGATTGTCGGGATAATTCATTAATTTTGCTCCACATAGTGACAATTGAAATTAAATTTAACTGTGTCATTGTTGTCTGTTTTCAGACCTTAAGCTTTTCTAAAATAGGCAACCATGTTCTTTTCTCAAAATCTCACTGCAGAACTCTCTTTCAGTTTCACCTGACGACTCTTATTTTCCGAAATCGGGTGGTTCCTCTTTTCTGAAAACTGTCGGTTCTCTTTTTTCTGAAATCTGCGGAAACAAAATTACTGCTTACACTCTTGAATAAGAACCTCCGGTATTCTCTTATGCCTTCGCCCGCACTATGGCATTGTCGATCCTGCTCTCTGAAATCATATCGGCCACCCATTTTGGATTCTTCAGGAAAATCTCCTTCTTTTCATAGTTGTTGATGTACGAGCGAAGTGCCACCTCAGCTGCGTGAGAATTGGCGAACTGTCTGTTGGTATCATCATAATGTAGGAGAAACCAATACTCTATTGACGGTAGGCTGTCGCACAGTACGACATTCTTCTTGTTCGCATACTTTTTCTTCAGCGCCTCAACTTTCCTTGCCTCCGTTTCGCTGTACTCGGCTGTATCTGCATCGAACACGCACACGGCCACTGTACCCTCACTGATTACCTGCGATATCTTTTTATCCAGTTCATGGATGTTTTCTGTACCAAAAAACCTCGGACGGATTCTGATTCTAAGGTTGAGCAAATTTTGCAGATGGGTGAAATACCACTGCTCGGTAATTCCGGCACCTATTATTACAGGAATCGGATTTCTGGACTTTTGGGTGTTGATTCTTCTGGCCATAGCAAACTATCCCTTAATGTTTGGCAATGCACCGAATAACCCATTCCTATACGCTTTCTGGAGAGATGAAATCCTTTTCAATCCCTTGAACTCCACTAATGAATATAATTTTGTGGCTCCGGATTCTTCCTTCTCGGTAAACCAAACAGAATCGCTCCTGATGAGGTCATTGACGGTGTTCAAAAGAGGGTCATAGTGCGTTGTGATCAGCAACTGTGACCGGTTCTTTGTTGCAAGGAACTTCTGGAGAATAAATTCCACCAACTCCGGATGAAGCGAAGCCTCTATCTCATCAATGTGAATCATAGACTCGGATTTCAATGCTCTGTATATTGCCGCCTCGATCCCGAATGTCCGTGTTGTCCCATCTGATTGCAGGGCATTCGGCAGGGTATATTTCTCTATTCCACGTTCGTTCTGAACAGTATGCTCAAATGTAGTCTCGATGGAATCGAAAGACGGATTTTGCCTTAGATTCTCCTTTTCGATAGGCGGAATGTCATTCCTGCTCATAAACAATTCGAGTTGCTGCTGACTGATCGCCTTTTTCACAATGTCTGCCCTGACACCTGTTATGTTAAAGTCGGCTTTGTGGACAAAATCCAAAAGGTACGATTTCATCTCCTGATCCTTCAGCATCTGTTCCCCGGCATAGTCAAACATATACGTCTTAGGATTGATCCCCTGCATTATCCGCGTCCTCATCCAGTCCTTGGCGGCATCAATTTCAGGCATCGCTACATTGACTTGATTTCTTGCTGCAAACAAGGACATATTCGCAAGGCATTTAAGTGAGATTTCTTCCTGTGCCGCCTTACTGATCTTGACAACCGCACTGTTGAATGAAATCACAGACTGGCTATCCCGCAATTCCCTTGAAAAGAGCATAGTCGGCTGAACTGTCTTGTAGTAAAACAGTTTCTCTTCATATACCCTATGGCTGTCAAGTTCAAGGATATACCAGTATTTCGTCTCGTTCACATAGAACTTCACCTCGAAACGGGATGGCTGGTTAGGCGTGTTTTGATCGAGCTTAAAAGGAATGACCCGAGTGACAGCGTCCAAATCTTTTGTTCTGGAAAACCAAAAACCATATAGAAAATCGAATACGTGCAGTAAGTTGGATTTTCCAGAAGCGTTTGCACCATAGACTAAGGCAAAGCGCAAAAGCCGCACACCTTCCGCAACCTCAATGACATGATAATCCTCAAAAGTTTTGTCTCTGGTAGCCTCGAAGCTGAATGTCACCTCGTCCTTGAAAGACATAAAGTTGCGTATTTTCACTTCCTGTATCATAATGATGATCGATTTCTAGCTGCAAAGGTAGTAAGAAGTCCTGAAAAGATAAATTCTATCTTAAGAAAACACACATTTTATGTAATATTTAGCAATACAATAGAGGAATTTCTAATGTTTATTTACAGAAATGAACATTAAATCATATTCAGTTTCCCCACTTGCTACTACCGACCGATCGCCATAATAAGCATAATAGGTGCCATCGCCAAAACAAAGCCAGTCCATCTGCAAAGAAAAGCTTTGATGCTCCAATACTTCATCCGACCTTTTCTGTACAAAAGAATCATCCAAACTAAAAACCAAACGAATGACACGCACATTATGAAGAACATACAATAGAGAAACGCCACATTATAATATATTTCAACATAGTACCAATTAGCGACACATTGCAGCACCATAAAGAACAAACAGGCTAAACTGCTCAAGACAAAAGTCAGAACAATCAAAGAATAATAAATCCATCCTGCCTTGCCTCTCCGATGCTTCAACACAGCGATCAGTGCGAACACGACTGACGTAACAATAAGCCAGGAAGCATAAAATAGCCAAGGGAGTGTGGCCCAATACACGAAACTGGCCCGTATGCCACCTCCCCTCATAATAATTGGATATGGAGCAAGAGCATAGACGACCAATATTACAAGCAACAGCCCCGCCAGCACAAAACCGCTTCCTAAGCACCAACGCATAAACGCTTTCGAGAATGCGGAATGTTCCTCTGATTTAGTTTGTGGTTTCATCGTAAATGTTCGATTATGAGATATGATCAATTAACATTCAAAAATTTAGACACGTCACTCTTTGTCTCTTCTGTTCTATACTCATCAATGAAAGAATGGAAATGCTCAATGAAATAGTCCATCGTCATAACCGTTCCTGTGTCCATTGTGAAGTACTTTGAGAGGTATGGGTAGATTCATTGTATATTAAAACACATCTGTTCGACTCGCTTTCTGCATTGAAAAATTGCCACCTACTACCTCCCGAAGAGAATAAGACAACTCATCGTAAGACACATAATATCCAAAATCCTTGACTCCCAAATATACAGGATTGTCTTTTCCATACTCCTCATCATACATAAATCCACCAACTAATCCATTATCCAATTTCTTATGCGGATTCCAACTGCTACCATAGTAGAAAAATGTCTGATAAGTTCCCGGAGTAAGGCTGATTGAATATGATCCTCCTTGATGTATGTATGCGTGGCCAGCGACTTTCCCATATTTGTTATTATGTTTGACAACAACCACCACGTCACTATTACCGTAGGCACCTACGGTAATCGCACATTGATCATAATGGCCATTGTTGCCATATACTTTTGCATAAGGTTGACTTCCTGATGACAAATAGTTGCCATCATACTTATGTTGTATCTTATATTGAGTTATCAGGTTAAGAATATCCTTTCTATGTATTCCAGTAGGATGTTCCTCCAAATAATTAGTGTAGGAGCCCAATGTGCCAACCTTTACAGCAAACTCGTATGCCTCATCATCTTCAAGATTCATCAAAGATTGCTTAAGTTCTTCGTAATGAAGTCCGGTTTGATAGTGCCTTACATATGCTACAATTAATTCTTTTGGCATCTGATGTCCATACTTTACACAATTGTCATAATTATCATCCAAAAGAAGCAACGCCCGTTCAACAATCTCCGAACGGGAACACGTATCTAAAAATGTATACAGTTCATTAGAGTGCCCGACATTTATAAGCACTTTTGCTGCAATTGAATCCAACGCATCCTCAACATATCTTCCCTCCGGAAATGAGTTAACATACTTTTTATACGATATGATGTTATCCGATTTGAGGGCTTCATTAATGGCGAAACGATCTGAATCATATGCCTTAGATGCGGCAGGAATGCCAAAATGGATGCATAAAATCAATGAAACAACAGCATATACACCTGTAAATAATATGCTTCCGATCTCATCCCTACAATAACAGCCGAATAATACAACCGCACAGCAAAACAAAACGTAGATTGGGTTGTTGTACAGAATCCAGCAAGATATCACAATAACGACGGACGTTATTATCGACACTATCAGTAATATAGTCCTTATTCTATCTTCATTCATAATTTATTACTAATCAGTAAATTAAACTCAAAATTTACCCGAATAATAGTCCTCTTCTGCTATGTGCATATAATCTCGGCACCAAGGACATAACATACCATCAGTTGTTTCTTCGATTTCCTCACCGGTCATCAAAACAAGATCATCACAGTCTTGAATTTCCGGGCAACCAATATCTGGATAATGATAATATCCGGTTTGCATATCAACAACGTATTCTGAATACGCAAAAGCATTATGTTTATTGATGTTACCTGTTAACACTATTGCAGCAACTCCAAAAATAAGAAGTATAATTCCTTTAGATATGAACCATATATACTTGATACTCTTCTTACTATCCACTTTAATAACCTTACGCCTCTTATCTATAAACACTATAACCGATAAAATATACGCAAGAAACAAAGGAGAAACACCAGAGCAAAGGTTAAATAATATCGCAGCCAATCTAAAATGGCAGAAAAATGACAACGCATATAAAACACAAATTATTAGCGTACTTATAGCAATAATTCGTTTGGGGATGTCTTCAAAAATGGTATATAAATTGTCCCCGAACAGTTCGTATATCACAGATTTCTCTTCGTAATACCATGACCATCCATACTTATCTTTCATTCTTATCTTATTTTGTTTATATCATCAATCATTACGAAAGCCGAAAAGTTGAAGTAGTACCTCTTTTGCAATCAAAAATTCGATGACATAACCTATCGTTGGAAAAGAGTCCCCATTCATCCATGGAAAGGCTCCAACTACACAATGAACATAATATGTAGAAAATTATGCCTACTATTATGAACCATACGATACCATAAATCGGATTGTTGTTGTATTCGTAATCCATAACACTAATAATTAATCGGTACTATGCACTTTAGGCTTGCGTATGATCTCGTCGGCAGCATTTTCGGCCTCTTTTGATTCCCAAGAGTGCACGATACACTCTTGGGAATCATTTTCCACACTTTTCGTCTCCCGGTGGTGCAGCCGAGCACTTACTGGTAACATATAACTTTCGAATGAGAGACTTGTTATTGATCGCAAGCCTAAAGTGCATAAGTCCGTAATTAATTGAATAAGCAGAATTGACAATAAATCGGCAGACCTATTCCAATTATAGTTTCAAGAATAACCCATATAGGATAGGATAAGATCAACCACAATACTTTCCTAATAATAGTAGCATATAATAATGCTGCTAATAGAGACACTACAAATACGACCAATCCATGCCACCATTGCTCTCCTAGAAATAGCGTTTCTCCAAGGAATACAATATTTGCTAAACAAAGAAACATCCCAAGTATGTTGTGAAAGGCACTATTATCCTCTTCATCCATCATAGCGACAGAAAGAGTAATTGAAAACAAAAATGGTAAAGACCAAGTCTCAGAAAACATAAACAATTAAATTTTAGTTATTTAACATAATCACTTATTTCTTACATAGAAAATGTATTGAACTATAAGACCTATAGCTACAATAACATCGACAATATTCCACATTACCCTTCCTAAAGCAATCTTGAAGAATGGCTGAAATAATAAAGCTAAAGCACCAGCGAGAACGGCCATTGCAGTCATATCTTTATCTCCATACGACACTGCCATACATATAAAGACAATCGTGGCACAAAACCTAACCAACACATAATAGCCATATGGCATCGGCAATAAGCACAGCAACAAAGCCACAGATAGTACGAGGCCAATAATATTCAAAGTCTTATTCATATAATTTCGATCTAATCATATTTACCATCATTTATTCTCTAACAGGTATTTCTTTACTAAATACACTCCAAATAAGGATGAAATACATCCTGAAATAGTCGCCACATAACCACTCCAGTGGCTCGGTGCTACGCATATTGTAAGAATTGTTGCGCTAATCCATAATAGAGGAACAATACAAGATACAATTTTCTTTCCTGATGGAGCTACTAAGGTCGCTAAAACTGTACACACACATCCTTCGGTCAAGTTTGAAAGGCACTGCTTATACAACATCGAATATGTCCCCAATGGCCCAAATGAAATATCTATTTCTCTGAAAATCATATCCCACAGCCCACTTATAATATGAGAGGCGACAATGATAATTAATGGCAGAAAGCACCATCGTAGTATTTTAATAAATAATTCCATACACTTGAATTTTCATAAACGATTCTCGCTATAGTATATCACAATAAATAGTCATCTTAGTTTTCCCTCATTTCTCTAACCCAAAATCCTCTTAACATCCTCGTGAGGATATATAATATCTGCTATGTTAATTCCCGGACGCCTTGACGATATGAAAGACCAATAAAATCCTTTCCAAATTTTACTAATCCATGAATACTTTGTATAGTAAACATTTACGGTATAGTAGTCATATTCTCGCTCTAAACATATTTCCATCATTATACCCTGCCTTTTATTATACACAAAATTTCGGTTGCGTTTATATGCCCGTAAACCTTTACCCTTAGTATATTTATCTGACATGGATTTAGAAATCTTTGACATCACTATTTTCGCCTCTTTCTTATGATATATAGGAAGAGAAATCTTACTATAGGATTTAATTTTTCCGCCATCGTTTTCGAAAATATAATACTCCCATATTCCTTTAGCATCTTCATCGTCTTCTAACGTATAAATTACCTTATCAGAATTTGAAGTGATGGAATAATTCCCCATGTAACCAGTTTTGATAATCATATTCTTATCACAAGGCAAATCATCAAAGTCATCGCCAATGAAATATCCTAAGAAATATGGCTCTTGAATATCCTTGTTTGTTTTTCCATAAACTATCATCGAATGGTAAACCACAATAGATGCAACTAATAGTAAGTTAAACAGCCAACCAAACAAACAGTTAAGAGTGTTCTCATTCATAAAGAACATTTTTTTAGCGATGGCTGCCTTGTCACAGTTATCTAAACAAAGAAAGTGTGGAGCCGATTCGTTCACCTAAAGAGAGGCTCTGACAAAACCCGAATACAAGTAAACTGAAACAATCCCCACACCTGTATCGTTGAGTGTGAGGAACACGCAAACGAATACAGATGAATGGTGTTGTCGTTTATCCTTGTATTCACGAAACTGTCAGATTTCTCTTTAAGGATAGTGCGAAAACACTTTCATCAAATATGTCCGTTTCAGGCACTTGGCCTAAAACGATGCTAATTTAGCAATAAATTCTGAATGTGAGGCATTTTATCTTCATTTTTGCCTCACGATAAATGATAAGGAGTAGGTACTACAGTTGCAAACAATTCAGAAAGGTCCTGCCAATCTATAGTTTCTCCTCCTGTCCGGTCTTCATTCCGCGGAGGTCACAATTAAAACTCTTACGGAACTCTATTTTGGCTTTCTCCATAGTGACATCAGATTTATGAGCCGGAAAGGATTGGGCTACAATCCTGGCTCGGATGTCATCGTTTGTTGGATTTTTGAATAGAGGGTTACCCAAAGTCGCACACAATTGAGCGATTGCGTGATTAATGTCAGTTCCTTTTAATTCAACGAATATCTCCGACCAAGTCTCGGGAATTTGGCCTTCAGGTGTGCGTCTGACAAGCACAAGCTTATCACACCTCTGTCCATCTTGGACAATATCACCGTCAACGGCATACACCACAGAGTCTTGGCCTTCGGCAGTAACCAAGGCATAGCGTTTTCCCTTTTCGCAGACTGCCACCTTTGAACGAAATTGAAGATTCTGCTCCGGCACAAAACCCTCAACAGTCAAACGGTCAAAAGTGGATGAATATTCTCTCTCGCCTCGTTTCATACTTCTCCATATAGAATATTGTTCAATTTACTGATTTTGTCTTCTACCCAATCAGAGACACCGTCCAAATCGTTTCCAGTGAGCATTGGAATCTCGTTGTCCAATATATTGCGAAATACCCCATCATCTCCTATGAAATAGCCGGAAATGGATGATGATGGGAGAATATATTCATTGTCAATCTCTGTCTGCCTTGATTTCTCAGACACCACGGCTGCCAATAACAACACATTTACAACCGAGAGGATATAAGGACTATGGGAGGTCATCATCACAAAACTGCTCTCCGAGCCTTTCTCCAAGGCCGTTTTTAGGGAACGGATAATGCTCAATACAATCAAGAGCTGTGATTCCGGATAGAGATTCTGCTCCGGCTCCTCAATGAATATCTGGGCTGACTGATACTCCAACCTTCTTGACGCTAGCCCATTATCGGTCCCGTTGATTGAATTGCGTTCAACCATTGATAAAGGAGCGTTTCGGCCTACCTGATTCATCATATAGTTGGTCATCACTTCCAGCGGCATAGCTGACTGGACTCCGCTTGACGCATAGAAAGCCGGAGACTCCGCACCATCCTCTCTCAGAATCATATCCACTCCGGATCTATTAACATAGCTAAAACCGCCTGTTACAGACAAATGATATGGACATTCAGCAGTGTAAGGAGATTTGGCCTCATCCCATTCATAGATGAAATTGAACAGCACATCACGGTCAGTGGCCTTATAGGCCCGATCAACATTTTGTATGGCTGAAACCAAATTACGTTCAGCAGGAATATAGCACAGCTTGCTGTTGAAACGTCCTTTGGCGAAATTATTCTTCCGTAATATTTTAGGGTTTCCGCTTTTGCCGACATATTCAATTTGAATAGTGTCCCCATCATACTTGATCAATGTGTCATCACGGAAATATTCATCGTTCAATCTGTTGAACTGCCTTAATTCCTTGGCGAATCTGTTATAGTGGGTATATTGGCTTATCAAATCATCGGTCGATACCATAATCCTTTTTTCCACCCAACGGCAATAACTGAGCACTTTCATAAAGGTGCTGTTGCCGGAACTCTGCCGTCCCATCAACAGCATAAAAGGAGTGAGTTCTATGGTCGTGGAATCCTCGATAGGACCGAATCTTTTGATAAGCAATGTCGCCATATCGTTTTCAATATTAATTAAGAAGCTGTTTTGAAATTATTGGAAAAATTTGTTAAGCATAATCTGGGCAAATGCGAGCTGCACCATCGATTCGGCGGTTTCAGCCAAGTATTCGTAGTCGATGGTGAGTCTTCGAAAGTTCTCCAGCCAAGAGAAGGATCGCTCGACAATCCATCGTTTCGGAAGCACTTGGAATTTGGTCGGACATTCGTCAGGTCTGAGAACAACCTCCACGGCCCAACCGAATCTTTCCGCCACCCAGTCTCCCAAAGAGCCTTGATATCCACCGTCGGCAAGGATTTTCTTCAGACTCGGGAACTTGTATTCCATCTTCTCGATAGCCATCGGCGCGCCTTTACTGTCATGAAGATTGGCTTCATGGACGGCAACGGACATAGGCAATCCAAGTGTGTCAACCACAATATGTTCCTTACGTCTTTTGATCTTTTTGTTGCCGTCAATCCCCTTGCAAGACGGGTCAGCGTGGTGCGATGTCTTGACGCTTCTGGAATCGATGATTCCCATGCTCGGGCTCTCTTTGCGACCAATCGCCTTTCTCGCAAGAGCGTGGAGTGTGGACATGATATCGTCAATCACCCCCTCGAGTTTCCACTTCCGGAAGTAATAGTAGACTGTCTGCCATGGCGCGAAATCCTGCGGAAGCATCCGCCACTGGCAGCCTGTTTTGTTGATGTAAAGAATTGCGTTCATAATCTCCCGAAGTGGATATTTCCTCTTTCTCTCTTGCGGATTGATGACTTTTTTAATAACTTGCCACTGATTATCAGTGAGGTTGGTTGAATAACTGGTTTTCATAACACAAATGATTGATTACCATAAAGTTACGAAAATTATTTCAACTAAACAACTGATAATCAATTATTTGCACGTCTCTATATCATTTTTTTTGATTCATTTCAAAACAGCTTCTAATACACTGACAAAAATACTGAATTAGCCTTGTAAATCCAAAAAGGTTAAAAAAAACGCCAACACACAACACAAAAAGGCATACTTTTTCAGCCTCAAGCACAACAGGGAACGTTCTGTTGAACTTGGGGCTGAAAGTGTTTTGTAAGGAGTGCTTCCTCAATAAAAGCCGAGGTGTGCGGAGGTGGAAATCCTACCGCCAGCCGCCACCGAGGGCTTGATAGAGAGCGATTACGCTGCGGATTTCCTCGTAGCGGTCCTGGACCTGTGACTCCTCGGCGGAGAGGAGGGATTGCTGGGCGGTCAGGACTTCAAGGTAGTTCACGGACGAGTGCTTCATCAGGCGTTCGGTCTTCTGGACGGCCTCCTTCAGGGACTCTATACGCTTTTCACCTATTTCCAAACGTTTGCGGGCTGTCTGCCAGGACGTGAGCGAGTTGTTCACCTCCGCTCCGGCATCCAAGAGTTTCTGGCGGAAAGCCAACAGTGCGGCCTCCTGCTCGGCCTTGGCGATTTTCAGATTGGCCACATTGGCTCCCTCGTTGAACAAAGGCTGGGCAAGGGATCCTGCCATATTCAATAAAAGGTCTCCTGGGTTGACAACCATCCCTCCACCATTGTTTGTCCATCCTGCCGCACCGGAAAGGTTCAGCGATGGGTAGAAAGCAGAACGGGCAGAACCGACGGCGTAAAACGCTTGAGCGAGTTGTGCCTCGGCCTGACGCACATCCGGACGATTGGCAAGAAGGCTTACAGGCAGGCCCACAGATAGTTCTTGAGGGAATGTCTGGCCTTCAAGGACGCCACGTTCAATGGAACCGGGAGTCATCGCCAACAAAGAACACATAGACTTTTCCGTCTCGCTTATGCTTTGCTTTACAGACAGAACCGCCTGCTCAAGAGCCATCTTGTTGGCCTCGGCCTGAAGGACAGCCGTCTTGTTGAAATACCCTGCTTTCATCAGCGATTTCATAGCGGAGACAGTCTTGTCCCAATTCTCCAAAGTCCTCTCATTGATTGCCAATTGCTCGTCAAGCATCAGCAATGAATAGTATGTCGAGGCCACAGTGGCGACAAGCGAAGTCCTGACCGCCTGCTCATAGGCCTGACTGCCCTCCAACGCGGACTTAGACTCCATCTTCGCGTTACGCACACGACCGAATATGTCCAGTTCCCAGGAAGCGTTCGCTCCGAGATTATAGGTCTTGGAGTTTTGGCCGTCCCAACGGGCGACAGCGCCTTCACCGCTCAAGCCGACTGACGGCAGAAAAGCCAGCCGGGCGGCGAACAGCGAAGCCTCAGCCTGTTCCACACGAATATGAGCCATGCGGAGATCCGTGTTCCTCACAAGCACCGAATCAATCAGGTCACGCAACTTAGGATCTGTGAAGAACTCCCGCCAGGAAAGCGTGGCTATAGATGTAGTGTCCACGGAGGCATATTCATCACCGAACAAATCTTTGACAACATCGGTGGCTTTTGAATATTTTTGATAGACTCCGCAGCCTTGCAGCACCGCCGCAAGCAATGCCAAAGATATGATTATCCTTTTCATTCATTTTCGTTTTTAAGATCCGACCCCTTCTGGAGTTTCAACTTCGCGACCTTGTCAATCTCGACGGAAATCGCGTCATCAGCTTCCTTGAACTCTATTGGTTTGATCTTTTCCTGAAGGCCCTGGAAAACAATCCAGAGAGCCGGAACGATAAACAACAGAACCAACGTGCCTACCAACATTCCGCCCACAGCACCGGTTCCGAGCGTCCTGTTGCCATTCGCTCCGACACCAGTCGAGAACATCAGCGGGAGCATACCGAACACCATCGTCAAGGCCGTCATCAGGATAGGACGGAGGCGGTTCTTGGCCGCTCCGATGGCCGCCTGCTTGAGCGACATTCCGCTCCTGCGGCGTTCCCCAGCATAGTCAGTTATCAGGATTGCGGTCTTTGCAAGCAAGCCGATTAACATAATCAATCCGGTCTGAAGGTAGATGTTGTTCTCCAGTCCGAACATCTTGGCGAACAGGAAGCTGCCCATAAGTCCGCACGGGACCGACAGGATGACTGTGAACGGAAGGACAAGGCTCTCATACATCCCGCTGAGAATCAGATAGACGAGCAGGATGCAGACCGCGAAGATGATGGCGATGTTGTTGCCGGTCGATGCCTCCTCACGGGAGATTCCGCCGAACTCAAAGCCATAGTTGCGTGGCAGGACCTTGGCGGCAGTCTCACGTACAGCGTTCAAAGCGTCACCGGAACTGTAGCCTTCAGCAGCGTCACCACTGACTGAAATCGAATTATAGAGATTGAAGCGGGACAGCGATTCAGGACCGTAAGTTTTGGTCAGTTTCACGAACTGCGAGAGTGGAGCCATCTCCCCGCCGACACGCACATAGATATGGTTCAGCGATTCCGGCGTGACACGGGACGCTGGATCTGCCTGAATCATAACACGGTAAAGCTTAGAGAATCGGTTGAAGTTGGACACATAGCCTCCACCGAAATAGGCAGACATCGTCTCCAGAATCTCGGTGGTGGTGATTCCGGCGCGCTCGCACTTGGCCGCGTCAATGTCAACCCAGAACTGAGGGTAGTCGGCGGCGAACGCTGAATATGCCATATTGATCTCCGGACGTTCATTGAGGGCGGCGACAAAGTTGTCGGCGACCTCCTTGAAAGTGTTGATGTCACCTCCAACCTTGTCCTGAAGGTACATCTCGAAACCGCCTCCAGTACCGTAACCCGGAATCATCGGAGGGGTCATTGCGAACAACGACGCATCCGGGACCTCTGGTGCGATCTCATAGACTCTGTTCACCACATCATTGGCGGAATGCCCCTTTCCCTTGCGCTCACCCCAGTCCTTCAGATTGATGAAGAACATTCCCATCGACGGGCCGGCGCCGGAGAAAGAATAGCCGACAACCTCACTGGCGCAATTCACCTCAGGCATCTCCCTAAACTTCCTGTCAAGTTTGTCCATTGTTCTTGTCGTCTCGACGAGTGAGTTGCCCGGTTTGGTGTTCATGCTGACCATCACGGTACCGGTGTCTTCGTCCGGGACAAGACCAGTTTTAGTGTTCCGCACCAGAAACACCAACAAAGACAGCCCCACAGCCAACGTTCCCCACATCATCCATTTGTGATGGATGAAATACAGGACTCCGTTCTTATACCTGTCAAGAACAGCCTCGAAACCAGCATTATAAGCCTTGCGGAAACGAGCCGCGAAGTTGTCCTTCATCTGGCCGTTCTCATCCACATAAGGCTTGAGCATAATGGCGCAGAGAGCAGGAGAAAGCGTCAATGCGTTGACAGCGGAAAGACCGACAGCCACGGCCATTGTTATACCGAACTGGGTGTAGAAGGTTCCGGAGGTTCCTCCCATAAAGGAAGTAGGGATGAACACAGCCATAAATATCATCGTGGAGACCAGAATGGCAGTGGATATTCCACCCATAGCATCGGCAGTGGCTTTGTACGAGGACTGGTAACCGGTGTCAAAACGGCTCTGAACTGCTTCCACCACGATGATGGCGTTGTCCACCACAGTTCCGATCGCAAGCACCAACGCGAACAGCGTCAGCAGGTTGATCGAGAATCCGGCCACTGACATAAACGCGAAGGTGGAGATGATCGACACTATAATCGAGATTGTCGGGATCAACGTGGAGCGGACATCCTGTAGGAAGAAATACACGACAAGGACGACGAGCAGCACCGCAAGCAGCAAGGAGACAACCACACCCCTGATTGAGGCGTAAAGGAATCTGTTCGTGTCGCTCAAGGTCACGAACTCCAACCCCTTCGGCAAATCCTTGCTTATCTCATCCAAAACGTCATCTATCTCATTGATGACAGCCGAGGCATTCGAGCCGGCAGTCTGGCTGACGTACGCTGTGGACGCTGGCATTCCGTTGACCTTGGAGTCAAAACTGAATGATTCGTCTCCAAGTTCAACCTTAGCCACTTCCCTGAGCCTCAGCACATCACCACCGGGAAGAGAGCGAATGACCAACTCCCCGAACTCCTCCGGTGTGGAAAGACGACCACGGTACTTCATCGTGTACTGCATCGCATTGTCGTGGTTCTCGCCAAACGATCCAGTGGCCGCCTCGATGTTCTGTGTCGCCAAAACAGCGGTGATATCTGACGGAATCAACTTATACTGAGCCATCTTGTCCGGATCCAACCATATTCGCATACTGTAACTGGAACCATACAGCTGGAATCGTCCGACACCCTGAACACGCTTGATTCGAGGTTCCACATTGATCTTCATATAGTTGTCCAAAAACAAACGGTCATAGCCCCCTTCCGGAGCATACAGCGCGAAGGTCTTGAGCTCGGCGTTCTGGCTCTTCGTGGTCGTCACACCGATCTGGTTCACCTCGGCAGGGAGCAGACCTTGCGCGGTGGCGACAGCGTTTTGGACATTGACCGTGGCCATATCGGCGTTGGTGCCCTGTCTGAAATAGATTTGGATCTCAGCGTCGCCGGAATTGGATGCCGACGAAGTGATGTAGGTCATATTCTCCACACCATTGATAGCCTCCTCAAGCGGAATGACAACAGCCTTCTGGACAGTCTCGGCGTTGGCTCCCGGGTAGTTTGTATAGACCAACACGGTCGGCGGAGCGATGTTCGGGTACTGCTCGATCGGCAACGAGAACAAAGCCAGCAGACCCATAAAGACCATTCCGACCGCGATCACAATGGAAAGAATCGGACGGTCTATGAAATATTTAAGATTCATTTGTTTACTGCTTATTTGAATATTCAACCTTGACCGGTGTTCCATCCTTCAGCAGGGCCACACCCTCGCTGATCAGAGTCTCCCCCACTGACAATCCATCCCTGACGATATATTCCTTTCCGTCATTGAGATTCTCAACCTTGATCTCACTCGCCACAACCACACCATCCACAACTTTATAAACGAATATCTTGTCCTGTATCTCGTAGGTCACAGACTGCGGGATAACGATCACTTCCTTCTCCTGACGGTTCAGCACGACGTTGCCGACACCTCCGCTGAAAAGGGTGCGTTTGGGGTTAGGGAACACGCAGCGCACGGAAGCCGTTCCCGTCTGAGGGTTGATGATTCCGCTGATTGTCTCGATCCGTCCTTTTTCCTCATAGACAGAACCGTCGTTAAGTGTCAACTCTATCTCCGGCATACGCTCGATGACCTCCGCCGGAGAGCCATACTGACGGATCAGTCCACGGATCTGATTCTCGGTCATCGAGAAGTAAACGTACATCTGTCCGATGTCTGCCACCGTGGTGAGCGGCTGAGGGATTGACGGGCCGACCAACGCTCCGGCACGGTAAGGCAGTGTGCCGACGACTCCGTCCACCGGACTCTTCACCTCGGTGTAGGACAGGTCATTGCGGGCGTTTATCTCCTGAGCCTTGGCCTGTTCCAGTCCGGCCACGGTGATAGCGAGAGAATTCCGTGATTGCGAGAGATCATATTCAGAAATCACATCTTCCTCGAAGAGGGCCTGCTTGCTCTCATTCTCCAGCCTCGCCGTCTCGACCTGAGCCTTCGCAGCCTGGACATTGGCCACCGCCGTGCGCAGAGCCGCCTGATAAGGCACCTGATCAATCACGAACATAGTCTGCCCTTTCCGTACATTCTGGCCCTCCTTGACACAAAGCCTTGAGATTGTGCCGGACACTTGAGGGTAAATCTCGACACTCTGCCGTCCCTCGATGGTTGATGAATATCTCTCCGCTATCACAGCGTCACTTTTTTCCACTTTGATGACAGGGTACGTGACCGTCTCCTGTGACGTCTGTCCGCTGCCGCAACCTCCAATGATGGTCGCCGTGGACACTGATAAGATAAATGTCTTTAAGCGCATTATAAATAACTAATAAATGATTTCCCAAATAAGTGGTAACTTCTTTTTTGCTCCTTTACGTATTTGGGCGCAAAGATAAGTGCTATCTCCACAACGGCCGTTGCACTAATTTGGAGATCTATGGCACTTTTTCGGATAAAACGATAATATTAACAATTAGATTTCTTAAATTCGCAAACTAATATGGCAGTATCTAAACACCAAATATGGAATATAAAAGGCTACGGTGTGGCCGGAGTAACGAGCCTTGTGGATTGTGTGGGAAAAATCATTGACACAAATGGATGCACATTAATGATTTGTGTTGAGGGAGAGGCTATTGTCGGGGTGAATGTCAAAAGACATCACATCATTCCTGGAGACTTTTTGTTTCTTCCTGGAGACATTTCATTTATTCCGCTAGACATCTCCTATGATTTCCGTGCAAAGTACATTTCCGTAGCAGAGGAGATTTGCGACGATGCCACCTATAAGATTCCCGCCACTTTCTGGGACAGGATGTACGAGGCTCCAGTGCTCCGGACTCAGGGCGGACAAAGCGAGGCTCTGCGGAATTGGTTCGACCTTACAGAATGGGCGATAACACGTTACTCTGGCGAGCAAGGGAAGGAAATGCTGAGAAACTACATATTCAACATATTCACCGGTATTTCCTGCGAGATGGCTTTGTCCGGAATAGAAACAGGAGATTTCAAGAATGACAGAAACCAGGCTCTGACCAGCCGCTTCTTCATGCTGTTGGGACGTTATTACACTTCTCACCGGCATGTCGCCTTCTATGCGGAAAAACTGAATATAACCCCGGACTATCTCTACAAACTGATGTTCAAAGCCACCGGCACACCCCCAAAGGAGATAATAAACTGGCAGATTATCATGGCGATCAAGACCTTGCTGCAGAACACCGACCTTTCAGTAAAAAGCATAGCCACGGAGCTCAATTTCGAGGATCCGGCCTACCTCTGCCGTTTTTTCCGCAAGGAAACCGGAATGTCCCCACAGGAGTTCAGGTCGGGAAAATCAAAAGGAGGCGAATGATTTATTCGTCATTTCAAGAGATTTTCCGTAACTTTGAAAGTTGAATATAAACTCAGGATATGGGAAAAGTCATAGCAATAGCCAATCAGAAAGGCGGAGTGGGAAAGACCACGACCGCCATCAACCTTGCGGCCTCGCTGGCCGTGCTGGAGAAGAAGGTTCTCATCATCGACGCGGACCCTCAGGCCAACACGACCTCAGGGCTGAATTTCTCTCCGGACAACGATGAGAAGAGGACGATCTACGAGGTGATGATCGGCACGATTGACATACAGGACGCCTTGATACAGACGGAGATCCCTGACCTTCAGATGATTCCGTCACACATCAATCTTGTCGGAGCGGAGATCGAGATGATCGACGTGGAGGACAGGGAGACGATCCTGAAGAGAAGGCTGGCCCCTATCCGTGACAACTACGACTACATCATCATCGACTGCTCCCCTTCCCTGGGTCTCATCACCATCAACGCCCTTTCGGCCGCGGATTCCGTGATGATTCCTGTCCAGCCGGAATTTTTCGCTCTGGAGGGACTCGGAAAACTGCTCCAGACCATCAGACTGGTGCAGAGCGGAGTAAACCCGTCGCTCACCATCGAAGGGTTCGTCGTGACGATGTTCGACGGCAGGACAAAGGTTCACGCGCAGGTCGTGAACGAACTCAAGGAGCATTTCCAGGACATGGTGTTCAACACGGTGATCCAGCGCAGCATCCGCCTCAGCGAGGCGCCTTCGCACGGCAAGCCGATCATCCTGTACGATGTGGTCAGCAACGGAACGACCAACTACATGAACCTCGCCAAGGAAGTGTTGGAGAAGAACGAGAAATAACGAGAGACAAAGGACTTGCGAAAGAAAATTACAATGAGCGGCAACAATAAGCAGGAAAGCAGACTAGGCAAAGGGCTCAGCGCCCTTTTGGGAGACATCCAGACAATCGGACCGGAAAGGAAGCCGGTCGGGTATATTAATAAGGAGATCGCCGGTTCCAAGCCGGAGCAGGACTATGGTGATGTGCTGAGGATTCCGGTGGATCTGATTGAGCCGAACCCATACCAGCCTCGTATGGCATTCGACAACGAGGCGTTGGAAGAATTGGCGGATTCCATCAGGACATTCGGTCTGATCCAACCGATCTCGGTGCGAAAACTCAAGAACGGGCGCTATCAGATCATCAGCGGCGAGCGCAGGTTCAAGGCCTGCAAGAGGGCGGGAATGGACATCATCCCGGCCTACATACGCACGGCCGATGACCAGGGAATGCTTGAGATGGCCATCGTGGAGAACATCCAGAGGCAGGATCTCGACCCGATCGAGGTGGCGATGAGCTATCAGAGGCTTATGGACGAATGCAACCTCACACAGGAGATGATGGCGCAGCGTGTCGGCAAGAAGCGCGCCTCGGTCGCCAACTACCTGAGGCTTCTCAAACTGCCGACCAAGGTTCAGCACGACCTCAAGACAGGGCTTCTCAGCACCGGGCATGCGAAAGTGCTTCTCGGAGTGGAGGATCCTCATATTCAGGAACTTCTCTGCGACCTCGTGATAAAGGACGGCCTTTCGGTTCGCCAGCTGGAGGAAAAGGTCCACAAACTGAGCAAAGGCGAAAATGCCAAACCAACCCCTAAGCAGCAGGACCTTCCTGATGAATATTACAGGGTTCTCGAGCACATCGGCAAGTTTTTTGATAACAGCATCAGCCTGAAACGCTCGGCCTCCGGAAAGGGAACGATGACAATCAAGTTCAACTCCGACGAGGAAGTGAGCCGGTTCCTCAAAGCCCTTGAGGACTCGAACATCTAAGAAGAACAATGAAGAATCTGATTCTCAGGATATGTCTGGCGCTTGTCTGCCTGGCAGCCTTTTCCACGGGTGCGAAAGCGCAGTTCAGGGAAGAGGCGTTCAGCCAGACCTACAACGACCCGAGCGACACAACCGGAACCGCAAGAGATTCCGTGGACAAGATGTGGTCGTTCCGGGAGTTTTTCAGAGGTGTAAGCCACAAGGACACGACATTGAGGATCGGAACGATGTTCGCCGGCTCCACTGTGTTCATCGGCGCGGAGCAGATTTACAACAAGCAGTACTGGAAGCTGCCGCTCGTCTACGGAGGCATCGGAACGACACTGGGGCTTGGAATCCATTACAACAGCAAGTACAAACACTCCAAGAAAGGCTACGACATAGCGATGGCGCTTGACCCGAACATGGAGTACGAACTGGACACACGCTCAAAGGATATGGCCAAGTATATGTTCGCCAGCGCCGGCTTCATATATTGGGCCACCCTTATGGACGGAGTGGTCAACTACAAGCGGGACGTGAAGAACCAGCCGGGAAAGGCGACGATATATTCAATCCTCCTCCCAGGACTTGGGCAGGCGTACAACGGCGAGTATTGGAAAATTCCGATCTACTGGGGAATGATGATCGGATCGTACCACTTCTACGCGCTGAACAGCAAGAACTACAAGAGGTTCAAGCGCATCCACAACGAGGCCACAAATCCTGACGGCGGGTACACCGGCACCATTCCGGCTGAAAGGGCTCTATACTTCAGGAATGTTTACAGGCGCTACAGAGACTACTCCGTCGTCGCCATTGTGGGAAGTTACCTGCTTCAAGTGATTGACGCCAATGTGTTTGCCTACATGCAGGACTTTGAGATGAACGACGACCTCACCCTGAAGGTCACACCTACCATCATCTCGCCTTACAATGAATATATTCCCCAGTATAATGAATATGCGATAGCCTCCCCTGCCCGTTCCGTTCCTCCGATGAGTTTCGGCATGGGCGCTTTCGGGGACAATGCGATAGGGATCAAAGTCGGTCTTAGATTTTAAACAGAGTTCCAAAGGATGAGAAAAACCACATTCGCCACGCTGCCCGTCATACTGATCATGCTCTTTCTGTTGCAAGGAAATGCATGGGCGCAGGTATTCAGGAAAAAGATCAAGGAAGAGAATCAGGAACTCAGACAACGGGTCGATTCCCTTGAGAGAGCCTTGGAAAAACTGAAGCGGGAAAGCATTCTGAAAGACAGCATAGCGGATGAGATGATTGATGTCTATGAGGAGAACAAGCTCAAGACCGCTGCCGGATTGACCCCGGAAGACTACACGCAGGAGGTCACCGACAGTCTCCTGAGCATCTGGTACCTGCACCGTCAGGCCCGAAAGAACAATGAAGGCAAAGGCTACGACATGGATTCAGTCAGGTTCACGTCCAACGTCCCCGACGATGTGATGAAATCCCGCCTTGAGAAGATGAACTCATTCATCACACTACCCTACAACGACAAGGTCCGCAACTACATGATCCTCTATTCGGAAAAGATGCCGACCAAGATGGGCACCATTCTGGGGCTCTGCCAGTACTACATGCCGATTTTCGAGGAGACATTCAACAAATACAGCCTTCCGGACGAACTCAAGTACATGGCCATAATCGAGTCGGCGCTGAACCCGGTGGCTGTCTCCAGGGCCGGAGCGAAAGGGATGTGGCAGTTCATGTTCAGAACCGCCCAACTTTACGGACTGGAGATCAACTCATTCGTGGACGAGAGGCTGGATCCGTTCAAGTCAGCCGATGCAGCGGCTCGCTATCTAACAGACTCCTACAATGTCTTCGGGGACTGGAATTTGGCTATCTCTTCCTACAACTGCGGCTCAGGCAACATCAACAAGGCCATCCGCAGGAACGGAGGCAAGAGGGATTTCTGGTCGGTCTATGACTATCTTCCGCGAGAGACCAGAGGCTACGTGCCTGCGTTTGTGGGTGCGATGTACGCCATCCACTACAGCAAGGAGTACGGACTATCCCCGGCCAACATGCAGATGCCGGCGCAACTGGACACCTTCGAAATCCACAAGAACCTGCATTTCAAGCAGATAAGCGAATTGGTCGGAATCTCGGTTGACGAACTCAGAAACCTTAACCCGCAGTACATCAAAGATGTGATTCCAGGAGACAGCAAGACTTACATTCTCCGAATCCCTTACAACTACTCCAGCGACTTCGTAGCCCATGAGGACTCAATCTACACCTACAAGGCTTCTGAATATCTAAACCCACAGACTCTGGTGGAAGACTCGAAGCGTTCATCCGGTGAGACATATTCAGGAGGCACAATCACTTATAAGGTCAAGAAAGGTGACACGTTGGGAAAGATTGCGGCTAGGTATCATGTCACCGTGAACCAGCTCAAGAAGTGGAATCACCTCAGGAGCACAAACCTCAGCATCGGGCAGAAAATCCGTATCTACAAAGGAGGCGGCGCTCCGACCGCATCTGCCGTCAAATCGGCCTCCAGCCAGCTGAACTACACAGACTACACCGTGAAAGCAGGAGACTCTCTCTACAGCATCGCAAAACAGTTCCCTGGCATGACAGCCGAAAAGATCATGAAATTCAACGGAATAGGTGAGAACATCAAGCCAGGGATGAAAATCAGGATTCCTAAATAGTGGTCAAAATGTCATCACGGCCTGAATCTTTCCCTCCGAAACCGATGGTTTAGGCTCTTTCATGAATGAATATACAACTGTCGAGGCTCTGAAATACAGTTTCAAAACCTTTCCAGCGCCAAACCGGAATTTGCATCCTGACACAGCGGACAGGCTCCACCCACGCCCGTAATAGGCCGGGACCGTAAAATTACCAGGAGCGTCCCGTTCATAGGAATATATTCGGTCATCCCAATTATCGACAATGAATATGGTGCCTCGAAGATAGGCGCTGAACATATCTGTTTTACGCCCGCCTTCAAGATAGGCAAGGCCCGCCAGTGAACGGCACAGAAGCCCCTCAATCCTGGCCCTGAACTTCCATGCCGGCTTGTCCGACGGGCCGTAACGCACTGACAGTCCTGAGCTTGACCAATCCAGATCACACCTTGACCCCGTCCGGTATTTTAGGATTTCCTCGTAAGGGCGGAACCGCTCGGTAATCTTCACAGACAGGACCGAGGTGTTTGTAAGCTGAAACGGCAGTTTGAACAGAACCCGTAACTGCCTTTTGGACCTATCTTTATCCTTGACAGCAATGTCAGCCGTGAGATAAGCCCCTGCCTTCTCCAGTCCCAAGGCGATGCCATGCTCATCAGAAGTCTTAGTCCAACTATGTATTCCTCCTGTGTAATCTGAAGAGAACTCCGATGGATAACTGTGCACAACAGATGAGAGTTTCCATTCATCGCCCAAAGGAATCACTGTTCCAAGGATGGCTCCAAGGCATTGCCCACCAAAATCCCATGCAACCTCTCCGGAGTAATCAACTCCACGCCACGAGTAGCGGAAATCTCCGGACAATTTCCCGGTCTGAAGTTTGGCTGACATATTCATTGGCTCTGTTTGGAAGTAACCGGTAAGAGAGAATTGCCCGTTTCGAGAGTAGCGAGTAGCGTTTGCCCCAACCATCAGGGCAATTTCCGGAGATTTCCCGTTTTCGCACCATGAACGAAGACCGGGGAAAGACACAAAAGCTGAAAGGGTTCTAGGGCCAAACGAAAAATCAGCCGCCGCTCCCCTATGGCTTCCAATCCCTGACCATGACCCAGAAGGCGACAAACCAGAAGGACGTCTGCTGAACGATGATGAGGTGGAGAGCCCAGACATGGACATTCCGCTCCACAGAGCCAATCCTTGGCCGAAGCGCGCGTTGAAGTCTCCGACGATGACCTTGCCCAAACGCCTTTTTCCATAATATGCCATATTCATAGACCATGCGGAGGGAGGAAATTGCTCTTTGTCGGAATATTTAGTCCGGGCTGCTGATGAAATTTCGAGCGTCTCACCGTAATTCATTCTGTACTTTGCTCCATAGTTGAAAGCATCTCCCTTGGCAGCTGAACGGACAAGAGTCTCGTGAGATATGCGTTTCGACTCTGACATGATTTGTCCAGGTAAAGAGTTGGAGACAAACGAAATGAAAGGTTTGAGAGCATTGGCGAAATCTTCTCCGAAACCGTCTACGGCAGCGAGTTCGGAAACGGAAAGCACATCACCGTTCCGAGAGCGGTAGTCCATCAGGCTCGCCACCTGATACTGGCTCATGAGCCCGCTTGAGACCATCCGGCTTCTCGAAGCGAGATTGATCTTCAATGGGTGGGAGGCCAGCGCAGCGAACCGCTCCACCTCCTGCTCGTCCAGTTCCTCCTCGGAATCAACTCCGCACAGGTAGAGCATCGCCATCATACGCTCATCGGACTGAGCGGTCATATTAATAGAGACAGCCGTCAGCGCCAACAGCGCGGCGATGAAGTTTTTCAACATATTCATGATTATTGATATTTATGCCCGATGGGCAGCATTTCCTTCACGTTCAGGTTCAGGCCGGCAAGTTAAGGTTAATAAACGTAAAAAACGAAAAGAAAAATAAAACATAGGCTTGATTTTTCTGTTTTTTTAAGGAATAATGTCTAATTTTGCTATTTACTATAAAGAACGAACCGCAATGAGCAACGTCAGACTATTTGACAAGTCTTTCAAGCCGTTCATTACGAACGAGCGGCTTGAGAAAGCCATCGACAATGTGGCCGAGAAGATCAACCATGACTTCAATGGATGTACAGACTGCCCGGTACTCCTTTGTGTCCTGAACGGATCCCTGATGTTCACTTCCGAACTGATGAAGAGACTCTCGTTCAACTGTGAGCTTATCTGCATCAAGCTTTCATCCTACGACGGGACGCACACGACCGGAAAGGTCAGGGAAACGATGGGGTTGACAAGAAGCATTGAAGGCAAGCGCGTCATCGTTGTGGAGGACATCGTGGACAGCGGGAACACCATCATGGAGCTTAAGGAGATTCTTAAGGAGAAGGGGGCAGCCGAGACCAAGATCTGCACGATGCTCCTCAAACCGGCATCCTACACAAAGGATGTGAAGCTTGACTATGTTGCCATGGAGATTCCTGATGACTTCATCGTCGGATTCGGCCTTGACTACAACGAACTTGGAAGAAATCTCAAAGATATTTATGTATTGGACACAGATATGAAATATTTTATTCTATTTGGCCCTCCGGGTGCCGGGAAAGGCACCCAGGCCTCTGCAATGGTTGAAAAGTACAATCTCTGCCACATATCCACAGGAGAACTTCTCCGCGGTGAGATTGCGAAAGGCACTGAGCTCGGGCTCAAGGCCAAGGCTCTGATCGATGCCGGTGAGCTTGTCCCGGACGAGGTTGTCGAAGGCATGATCGAGAACAAGTTCAAGACAGTTACCGGAGTGTCCGGCTTCCTTCTTGACGGATTTCCTCGCACAATCGCACAGGCCGAGGCTCTTGACAAGATGCTCGCCAAGAACGGTGAGGCTGTCACATCAGTTGTCTCCATCATGATCCCTGACACGATGATCAAGGAGCGCATCAAGCACAGAGCCGCCATCGAAGGCCGTGCGGATGATGCCAAGGACGAGACAATCAACAACCGCATCAAGACCTACCACGAGAAGACCGA
>ERZ808277.129-NODE-129-length-36701-cov-9.876030_pt1 | contig 36701 bp, 50 predicted proteins | sample MGYA00521240_ERZ808277 | MGnify/ENA primary metagenome ERZ808277 (study PRJEB31516, sample SAMN03275599) | gut metagenome | biome: mammalia-associated habitat; material: feces | host: Papio cynocephalus | place: Kenya | collected 2012-07-17 ... | reverse complement strand
AAAGTCTGGAAACAACGCAGCTCGACTACCGCGAAGTGGAGATAAAGCCCGACAGCGTGATATACGCCGACCCGCCGTACCGAGGCACGGAAAAATACGGCAAGGCGGGGTTCGACCACGAAGCCTTCTACGACTGGTGTGAGCAGCAGACCGCGCCCCTGTTCATCAGCGAATACCAGATGCCCGAAGACCGCTTCACCTGCATAGCCGAGTGGAGCAGGGTATCGTCACTGTGCGCCACAAACAACTCGCTGCGCGTCACGGAACGCATTTACAGACCTAACACACAACTAAGATGACACAGACCCACAAGATACGCCCCTCGGCTGACCGCCTCGTCGCGTGGTCAGACGAAGAGGAAGCCCAGATGCGAGCCGCAGTGGCGGCATGCGAAGGCTTCATCGAGAGCCGCTTTCCCGGCGAGCAGCCGCGCTACGAGGTGACGCTTTCGCGTCCTATGCGCTACACGCGCTGGTACTTCGACATCGCCCCGACACAGCAGGACGAGCCAGCCCCCGACCCCGCGAGAAAAAAGCTGGCGGAACATATCGACGAGATACGCAAGATGTGCGCCGACCCCTGCTTCTCAAACGACGCCGTCGCCGAGCGGTTCGGAGTCTGCCGCGCGACCCTCGGCGAGTTCATCAGGGAGCACGGCATCAAGGTGACGCGGTACACCCCCACGCTGCGCGTGATGCTCGACAACCGCAAGGCGATACGGCTGTGGCTGGCACAGGGCGTCAAGCAGTGCCAGATAGCGAAGCAGCTGGGCATCAACACGAAAGCGCTCGGCAAGTTCATCAAGAACCATAAACTGAAACCACAGCAGAAGAAAAGAACATGTAACACCCAAATATAAACGACATGGAAATAACACTTAACATCAACTTTCCCGAAGCGATACTGCGGCTCGCCGACGCGCTCACGCTGTCGATGATGCAGGGCGCAAAGGCGGAAGCGAAGCAGCCCGAGGAGGCAGTGCCGGTCGAGTTCGCCGCGAAAGTGTCGCCGCAAGCGGCTGAAGCCGTGGCGGCAATAGAGCCTGACAGCGCCGCCGTGACGACCTACAACGCCCTCGAGGCGGTAGACCGCACACGCGACCGCATCGAGCCTAAGGACTGGCGCGAGAACACCCAGTCGGAGGGCTACCAGAAGTACCACAAGAAGCTGTCAGCTATCATGAAGGACCAGGCATACCGCCTCGGGCAGTGCAAGCCCAGCGAGCTGACAGGCGACAACATCCGCCTGTTCTGCGAATGGTGCGATAACCTAACACTAGACGACAATGGAGACATCTGCACAATCCCGTTCTAAGCACGCGCCGCTGTCGCCCTCGGCAGCTCACCGCTGGATGAACTGCCCCGCCGCGCCGAGGCTCGAAGCTGACGCGCCTGACACGCCCTCGCCGTTTGCCGAGGAGGGGACGCTGGCTCACGCCCTGTGCGCAAAGCGGCTCAAAGACCGCCTCGGCATGGACACGGCAAAGGAGCAGGAGGAGATAGACACGCTGTGGCCGCAGTACGGCACAGACGAGATGCTCGCACACGCCGAGGACTACGCCGAGCGCGTATGGGACGACTACGAGGAGACGCTGGCAGCGGACAGCCGCGCACGCCTCATGGTCGAGCAGCGGTTCGAGCTGCGGAGCATCCCCGACTGCTACGGCACGGCAGACGCGGTCATCGTCGGGGGCGGCAAGCTGCACGTCTACGACTTCAAGTACGGACAGGGGGTGGCGGTGGAAGCCACAGGCAACCCCCAAATGCGCATATACGCCCTCGGCGTGCTGTCCGACATCGACATCGACTTCGACATCGAGGCAGTGGAGATGAGCATCATCCAGCCGCGCAAGCGCAACTACGCCTCCGAGTTGCTGCCGGTGGGCACGCTGCTCCTGTGGGCAGACGAAGTGCTGACACCTGCTGTGCGGCTCGCACGGCAGGGGCGGTTCAAAGCCCCTGGCGAGTGGTGTCGCTTCTGCAAGGTGCGCAACTCGTGCCGCGCCCTCGCCGCTCACTGCCTGACCGCCGCTGCGGCAGACGCTGAACTGCTGACCCCCGAACAGATAGCCGCCGACGTGCTGCCGGCTCTCGACACCGTCAAGTCGTGGGCTTCGGGCATGGAGGCGGAGCTGGTGCGCCGCGCCATGGACGGCACGCGATACCCCGGCTGGAAGGTGGTGCGCGGCAGGGGGCGGCGCGTCATCACAGACCCCGACAAGACGGCAGAGGCACTCGCCGCCAACGGCGTGGAAGCGGCCAAGATATGGAAGCCCCGCGAATTGCAGACGCTCACCGCGCTGGAGAAGGCTGTCGGCAAGAAGCAGTTCGCAGACCTCTGCGGCGAGTTCGTAAGCACCAAGGAGGGCAACCCCACGCTCGTCCCCGACAGCGACAAGCGGCAGGACATAGCGGCAGACGCAAGCGTGTTTGACGCAATCAAGGACACCGAATAACATCAACCCATAAACAATACAGATATGGCAAAAGTACAAGTGACAAAGACCAACAGAAATTCCTACGTAATTTCCCCGGTGCGGCTGTCTTACACGCACCTGACAGAGCCGTACCGCTCGGACGGCGCTGCCCCGAATGACCCGGGCAAGTACACAACCGCAGTCCTAATCCCGAAGACCGAGACCGAGGCGATAGCAGCCATACAGGCGGCTGTCGAGGAGGCGGCGCAGAGGGGCAAGGCGACCGTATGGGGAGGGCGCATCCCCGGCAACCTGAAACGCCCCCTGCGCGACGGCAGCGAGAAGGACAACGGCGGCGAGGCCTACGAGAGCGCCATGTTCTTCAACGCATCAAGCAAGAACCGCGTGCCAGTGTACGGCCCCAACAGAATCCCAATCTCCGACCCCGAACAGATATACAGCGGCATGTGGGCGGCTGTGGAGGTGGCGTTCTACCCCTTCGCCGTGACCGCCAACAAGGGGGTCGCCGTGGGGCTGAACTCCGTGATGAAGATACGCGACGGCGAGCGGTTCGGCGCGGCGGTCGCGACAGCGGACGTGTTCGACTGCGTGGCTGTCGAGGACGACGACGACGACATGTAAGACAACCCCGAAAAACAGAAAACGCAAATGACCATAGACATCTCGACAGGCAGCAGCCGCCTGTGCCAGCAGTGGCGGCAGGAGACGATGGACTGGGAGGAGTTCGCCGAAAGGTGCGCACGCTTCACCGTCACCGGCTGCACCGCCGCCGAGTACGCCGCCATGGACAACGACAGCCGCTCACGCGCAAAGGACGTGGGCGGCTTCGTCGGCGGCACGCTCAAGGACGGCATACGCAAGAAGGCAAACGCGCTGACGCGCTCGCTCGTGACGCTCGACCTCGACGGCGGCGGCTTCGACCCCGACGCGCTGCTCGACGACATGGAGCGCAGCGGCGTTGAGGGCGTGATATACTCCACGCACTCGCACACCGTGGAGCGGCCGCGTGTCCGCGTGGTCGTGCCGTTTGCCGACCCCCTGCCGGCAGCCGACTACGCTGCCGCCGCGATGCAGCTGGTCAGCGACCTCGGCTGGACTGACTATGTAGACACGTCATGCTACGACGTAGTGCATCTGTTCTACTGGCCGGCACACCCGAAAGGCGCGCCAGAGTACTACGCACACGCACACGGCAAGCCTCTCGAATGCGCCTCCGCAACGCCGTGGGCGGCTTCTGACGGCGTTACGGTCGAGCAGCGGACGTCTGCACACCCAAGCGCGAAAGGAGAGCCTACAGACGAAGAGACGCGCCAGGCAGCGGCCGCGTTGCAGTCGCTCGCCAGCAAGGCGGGCGACCCTCTCCAGAAGGGCGGCGCGGTAGGCGACTTCTGCCGCCTGTACTACCCTATCGGAAAGGCTATCGAGCAGTTCCTTCCCGACGTGTACAGGCGCGGCAAGGGGGGCCGCTGGACTTACATCGGCGCGACCACCTCCGACGGCGTGGTCATCTACGACGGCAAGTGGGCATACTCCAATCATGCCACCGACCCAGCGCACGGACGGCTGCTGAACGCCTTCGACCTCGTCAGGCTGCACCTCTACAGCAGCTACGACGCAAAAGCAGAGCCAGGCACGCCGCTGACCGCAATGCCCTCGTACCTCGCCATGCGGCGGCTGTGCAACAGCATCACCGCGCTGTCGCCAACCGCGAAAGCAGCCCCGAAGCCAGAACAGAGCGACACCGACCGCGTAATGGCGATGCTCAGATGCCGCAAGGACGGCACGCCCACCAAAGACCCCGTGAACTTCCGAGACATACTCACCGAGGACGCCGGTCTGAAAGGGGCTCTCAAGTACAACGAGTTCGCCCAACGCATCGAACTGAACTGCACCACGCCGTGGTTCGCAAAATCGCACCCGGACGCGGCAAACGCGGGGGACAAGGAAGCGCCCTTCACGGACGACGATGCCGAACACCTCAAAATGTATATAGACCAGTTGTACGGCATAACGCACAAGGACAACATGCGGACAGGCGTGGTGGTGGTGGCGCAACAGCACTGCTACCACCCAATCAAAGAGTACCTCGAGGGCATCACATGGGACGGCACGCCGCGCCTTGCGGCGCTCGTCACCGACTACATCGGCGCGGAGGACAACGAGACCAACAGAGAGATGACCGAACTGCACTTCGTTGCCGCCGTGGCTCGCATCTACGAGCCTGGCATCAAGTATGACTACGTCCTCACGCTCCACGGCGAGCAGGGGTGCGGCAAGTCGTCCCTGTTCCGCATCTTCGGCGGCAAGTGGTTCAATGACAACTTGCCCGACATGAAGAGCAAGGACGCGAGCGACGCGCTGCGCGGCGCGTGGATAGTCGAGCTCGCCGAACTCGCCGCGATGAACAGGTCGGAGGAGGAGGCCGTCAAGAACTTCATCACAGTGCAGGAGGACAAGTTCAGGCCGGCATACGGACACTACCAAGTCTACTACAAGCGGCAGTGCGTGTTCGGCGGCACGACCAACAAGGCGCATTTCCTGCGCGGCGAGAACGGCAACCGCCGCTTCAACACCATAGCCGTCAATCCCGAACTGCGCAAGCACGGCAACCCCGTGACCGCCATAGAGCGCGACCGCGACCAGCTGTGGGCGGAGGCTCTGCACCTCTACCGCACCAAGTGGAAAGGCAAGCCGCTGATGCTCTCCGAAGGCGCGGCGGCGGTGGCGGCGCGGCGGCAGGAGCAGACCAGCACCGCGCTGGAAGACCCCGTCCTCATCGACATCATGCAGTACCTCGACACGCCGATACCCGAGCAGTGGGACAGCTACAGCATCACGGAGCGGCAGCAGTACTATCGTGACGGCGTGCCGCGCTCGCAGTTTGAGACCGCGACGAAACAGCGCGACAGCTTCACGCTGATGGGCTTCCTTTCGGACATGTACCGCGTCCGCAACGTAGCCGAGGCACGCGCCAAGGTGAAGTCCTGCACAGGCAACTTCGATGTGCGCGTGGGACGCTTCCTGAAGGCTCACGGCTGGACGGACGAGGGGCAGCGGTACAGCATCTACGGGCGCGGTAGGGAGTACAAAAGACCAGCCGCAAACGATGACGACGATGACATGTAATCCGACAAATAGAACAATGCACGCACGGCACGCACTATGGCACGCACTATGGCACGCAGTGCGTGCCATGCGTGCCTTGACGACGCTAAAAAGCGAGACAGCATGCACTCGGCACGCACTTTACGTGGTGCGTGCTGTTATGCGTGCCGTGCAACTCGTTGATAATCAAAGGACGGCACGCATAGCACGCACGGCATGCACTTTTGAAGAAAAAGATATAAAAGAGTATATATACAGACCTACAGCACAAGCGTATATAGATACGCGCGCGCAGGGGGTGTGTGTGTACGTAATAATATCGCAAAAAGTGCGTGCCGTGCGTGCCGTGCGTGCCGTGGCATGAACAACAAGAAAAAAAGAACAAACTAAACAGAAAAAACAATGACACTAAAAGAACGCAGATTTTTAGTATTGGAGCAGCTGGTTCAGTTGCATAGCGTAGCAACGCTCATACATGAACATGTAAAAGCAGCGGCTTCCAGCGACGACCCGAAAGACGTCGTCGAGGGGATACGCACCCTCACACGTGTGTTTGCCCAAGACGTTTACGAAACAGCCGAGTTGTTGTGGACGGGCGGGGCAAAAGACCTAAAAAACCGGCTTGATTATTATGCAGAAGAGTTCAGAAAGTTCGGCAGCCTCTGACGCGGCGGCGGTGCTGCTGACGCGGCAGAAGCGGACACGCGAGTACGCCATAGAGCGTTACCTGTGCAACCGCGTCAAGGCGTTGGGCGGCATCGCGCTGAAGATGAACAGCACCAGCGGCTCGGGGTGGCCTGACCGCGTGGTGCTGCTGCCCTCGGGCATCGTCCTGTGGGTGGAGCTCAAGAGCCTCGGCGAGCGGCCGCGCAAGCTGCAAGAGAGCGCACACCGCCGCCTCATGGCACTGGGGCAGACGGTATGCACGGCAGACAGCCGCGAGAAGGTAGACAAGCTGCTGGCGCAGCACACGCACGGATATGAATAGCAAGACGGCATACACGCCACGGCATTACCAGCACACGGCGCAACGGTGGATAGAAGAGCATCCCCGGTGCGCCCTGTTCGCGGAAATGGGTCTCGGCAAGACAGTGGTCACGCTGACGGCAGTGCAGCGGCTCATCGACGCGCTGGAGGTGTCGAGGGTGCTTATAGCCGCGCCGAAGAAGGTGGCGGAGGCGACATGGACGGACGAGGCGGCGAAGTGGCAGCACCTATCGCTGCGCGTCGTTCACGTCACCGGCACGGCGGCGCAGCGCGAGAGGACGCTTGCGGAGGACGCGGACGTGTACGTTATAGGGCGCGACACGCTGGCATGGCTGCACGACCTCTACGTTGACGGCAAACGCTTCCGCTCGCCGTTTGACATGGTCGTCCTCGACGAGCTGACCACGTTCAAGAACCGCCAGGCGATACGCTGGAAGGCAGCACGCGACTTCTCGAGGGCGGCACGGCGCGTGGTGGGGCTGACAGGCACGCCCACGCCGCAGGGGCTGCAAGACCTGTGGGCGCAGATGTACGTCATCGACCTGGGCGAAAGGCTGGGTCAGTCGCTGACACGCTGGCGCGACCAGTACTTCGACTGCTGGCGGCGGAACAACATCGTGCTGAAGATGACCCCCAAGCCGCACGCCGAGGAGGAGATACGCCGCAGCATCGGCGACATCTGCCTGACGTTGCTCGCCGAGGACAACAATCCCCTGCCGCCTATGCAGGTCATCGACCACGTGCTGGATATGCCCGAGGCAATGGCGAAAGGGTATGCCGAGTTCGAGCGCGACAGCATCATGCAGCTGACCGACGAGCAGGGGGTGTGCGAAGTGACGGCGGCAAGCGCGGCGGCGCTGATGAACAAGCTGGCGCAGTACACAGGCGGCGCGGTCTACGACGACAGCGGCGAATGGCACGAGGTCAACACGCTCAAGCTCGGCGAGCTGTCGCGCATCATCGGCAATGCAGACAGCCCTGTGCTGGTCTTCTACCAGTACCGTCACGAGGCGGAGCGCATAGCGGCGGCAGTGAGAGGCAAGCGCGTACGCCGCTACGAGGGCGCGGACGACCTGCGCGACTGGAACAACGGCTACATAGACGTGCTGCTCGCCCACCCTGCCTCGACCGCCTTCGGACTGAACATGCAGCACGGCGGCCACATCATCGTGTGGTACGGCACAGGGTGGAATCTGGAGCTGTACCAGCAAGCCAACGCACGGCTGCACAGGCAGGGGCAGCAGCAGCGCGTCACCGTCCACCGCATCGTGTGCGGCGGCACTGTAGACATCAAGGCACTCGCGGCGATAGACCGCAAGGCATCGGGACAACGGTCGATGATGGCGGCAATGGCCGCCTCGGTGCGGCGAGTGTTGGCGGCAAAAGGCGCATAACATCCGCAGAGTATGGCAAAGACAGTACGAGTACATGTAAGGGTGCTGCCTGAAATATACCAGGCGATGCAGACAATGACCAAGCGCGGCGGCTACCGAAGCGTCCCGAACTTCGTAACCGCGATGCTCAACCGCATGGTATACGCGGCAAGCGAGCGGCAGGCGGCATGGCGCGAGGAGGAGCGGCGGCACACGCCCACAGCCGAGGAGGAGATAGCGGAGATGTTCGGCGAGTACACGGACGCGGAAGCGCCGCGCTACGGCGAGCGCACCAAGAGGACACGGAGGACGGCGTGGTGAGCCGCAACCCGGACTACATCGCGCTCATCAACACGGCGCGGTGGCGGCGATGCCGCTCGGCGGTGCTTGCCCACGAGCCGCTGTGCCGCCGCTGCAAGGAGCGGGGGCGCGTAACGGCGGCAACGGAGGTTCACCACATCGAGCCGCTGGAGAGCGTGCCAGACCCTGCACGCCGCGCCGCCCTCGCCTACGACCTCCACAACCTCATGCCGCTGTGCCACAACTGCCACGCCGCGCTGCACAAAGAGATGAAGGGCAAGAGCGGAGCGGCAGCGCGGAGCAAGGCAGCGGCAGCGCGTTTTCTGTCGGAATGGCTCGGCACACCGGGGGGCGTTTTTTCAGAGGGGGAGGGGGTCTAAGAAACCCACCCGCGCCCTTTTTTTAATGCGCGAGGTGATTTTCAGTTGTACATAAACGTTAACAACAGTAAATATGAATAAAGAAATTCGGACATACACGCAGCAGCTGACCAGAGCCGTCAAGGCGGGCGGCAAGTACAGCCCTGCGGTTGTGCCGCTGATACAGATGGCTGCGGTGTCGCTGTGGCAAGCGCAGCAGCTCATATCCGACATAGCGGCGGCAAGCACAGTGCAGGACAGCATCATCGAGAGAGTGTCCGCGCTGACATACCGCGAGAAGACCGCATACGGCTACAAGATAGTGCTGATGCCGCAAGTGCCGCAGCTCGACAAGACCGTCAACACTCTCAACCGCTATTTCAAGACGCTGGGGCTAACGCCTTCGGACGTGTTGACGGAGGAGACTGACGACAAGCTCACGGAGATGACCAGGGGGCTGACGAGTCTCATGGCGCAGTCGCAAGGGGTCATCAAGCCCGAATGACACAACGGCGTGGACGAGTACAGCAAGAAGCACCTGAAGGAAGCGAAAGCGGCGGTGTCGGCGCGGCTCGCCGCAGCAGACGTGTCGCGGTACAGGCTGTCGGAGGTAGACAGCCGTATCGAGGATTACGTCCGCGAGGTATGCACGCGCCCCGAAGCGCACAACCTGTTCGAGCAGCTGGCGGTCGAGCGTTTTCTTCACCACTGCCGCGTGTACGGTCTCAACAAGGCACACGTCCTGACGTTCTTCCAGTTCTACGAGATGCTGTCATTCCCCGGCCAGAAAGGCCGCTGCACGTACCGCCTCACGCCTGTACAGGCGTTCCAGTTCGCGGCGATATACGGCTTCTACGACAGCGAGGGGCGCAGGGTTACGCACACCGCCGTCCTGTTCGTGCCGCGCAAGTTCTCCAAGACCACGTCCTCGGCGGCGATAGCGATATACGACATGCTGTTCGGGGAAGCCAACGCCGAGAGTTACACAGGAGCAAACTCGCAAGACCAGGCAAAGAAGTGCTTCGATGTGATACGCGGCGCGATGCGCAAGCTCGACCCGAAGGGGAAGTACTACACCGTCAACGAGCAGGTCATCAAATCGCGGCGAGCCGACCGCACGGCGTTTGCGCAGTGCCTCACAGCTAACGCACGCACCAAGGACGGTCTGAACGCCTCGACGGTGATAATGGACGAGTTCTCGCAAGCGCGTGACGCGACGCTGCTGAACGTGCTGACGACGTCAATGGGCATAAGGCGCAACCCCCTGACCGTGATAATCACCACGGCATCGGACGTGTACGAGGGGCCGTTCTACTCGATGCTGCAAGGGTACAAGCGTTTGCTCCTCGGCGAGTTCGAGGACGACAGCGTGTTTGCCCACCTGTTCGAGCCTGACGTTGACGACGCGGAGGGCGACCCTGCCACATGGCGCAAGGTTCAGCCGCACCTCGGCGTGACAGTCACCGAAGAGTTCTACCGTGGCGAGTGGGCGAAGGCGCAGCGTGACGGCACAGAGGCTATGATGGCGTTCCGCACAAAGCTGCTGAACATGTACTCCACGACCACGCGCAAGGTGTGGTTCACCGAGGAGGACACGGCAAAGATGTTCAAGCGTTTCAGGGTCGAGGACATGGGCGGCACGCCGCCGGCGACCATAGCGATAGACCTGAGTGTGCGCGGCGACCTCACGGCTGTATCGACCTGCGTTTTTGACGGCGCGGCGCAGACGTTCATGATAGACACGCGGTACTTCTTTCCTCGCGGGGCGTTGGCAGGACACCCGGACGAGGTGCTGTTCCGCAAGTGGGCGGCGGAGGGTGCGCTGACGTTGCTCGACGGCGCGGTCATGGACTACAGGCAGGTGGCGCAGTTCATCATCACAAGGGCGGAGCACGTCCGCCTGTACGCCATAGGGTACGACCGCTACAAGGCACGCGAGATGATAAACATACTGTCTAATTCGGGATTGAAGTCGCTGCTGCGTGACGTGGGTCAGACCTACGGCCACTTCACGGCGGCGTGCATGAGCTTCGAGGCGGCGGGGCTGACCGGCAAGCTGTTCCTGAACGAGAACCCGATAAACCGCTACTGCCTGGCGAGCGCGTATCTGGACTACGACGGCATGGGCAACTGCAAGCCGCGCAAGCTGAACGAACACAGCGGCAAGATAGACGGGCTTATAACCGCGCTAATGTCGATTAAGCTGTTCCACGAACTGCGGCGGCAGCAGTGACAACAACACACAACACATCATGGCAAACACATCAAAGGCAAGCAACAAGAGCATGGCTGCGGTAAAGCAGCAGTTCAAGTCGGCGGGCGTGTACTACACAGGCAGCGCTCTCGCCGAGCACATCAAGAGTTTCATCCCCGACAACGTCACGGAGGTCTATGACCCCACATGCGGCGGCGGCGCGTTGCTCGCGGTCTTCGCCGACCATGTCCGCAAGTACGGACAGGAACTCGACGAGGCGCAAGCGCAGGAGACGGCAGCGAACATCGTCAACAGCGAAATAGTCGGCGGCGACACGCTCCTGCACCCCGCGTTTCGCGGCAAGCAGTTCGAGGCGATAGTGGCAAATCCGCCGTTCAGCGTCAAGTGGTCTCCCGACCAAGTTGCGGCGGCAGACGAGCGTTTCCGTGACGCGCCGTGTCTGCCGCCGCCGAGCAAAGCCGACTATGCGTTCCTGCTCCACATCCTGCACTCGCTGTCCCCGACCGGTACTGCCGCCGTGCTGAACTTTCCCGGCGTTCTGTACAGGGGGCAGCGCGAGGGCAAGATACGCAGGTGGCTGGTAGAGCAGAACGTCATCGACAGCGTGGAACTGGTAGAGGGCGGCTATTTCGAGGACACCGGAATATCGACTGCCCTCATCGTGATGAAGAAGAACAGGACGGAGGACTACGTCACAATGCGGCTGCACGAGAGCGGCGCGGAACGTCAAGTCCCGATTTCCGAAATAAGGGCACACGACTTCACGCTGTCGCCAAACACGTACATCGTCATCGAGGAGAGCAAGCCCGAAATTGACCCCCACGCGCTCGAAGCGGCGGCAAGGCGTGACGCGCTGCGGAAGATAGAAGCGGAGATACAGTTCAGCAAAATGGTCGCCGAGTTCGAGGGCTGGGACTACAGCGACTTCCTCGACGACATTATCCGTGTCGTCAACAAGTACAGGCAGCAGTGACAGCGTTTCCGCAACTCGCGGAAAATGACTATCTTTGCAGTGTCATAGGGGGCATCGCCCCCAGTTCCATATCCGCTCATATCATGTTCCAAGGGCTGCGTGATGCAGCCCTTTTTCTTTTGGCACGCGGTGCGGAAAGCCTGACATTTCGCGGTCAGGAGGATTTCCGATTTCATTTCCGATTTCATTTCCGAATACCCCTGACCGCTAATTTTTCAAAGCACTGACAATAAGGGCGTTGCAATTTCCGATTTCCGATTTCATTTCCGATTTTCCTTGACAGTGATAAAAGTGCCTGAAAAGCCCTTTGGATAGTGTCTAACTTTGCGGTTTATATCCCTCGCATCATCTGCATAAAATTATTGGCGGCATAAGGCGGCATAAGGCTGCGAATTCCTGCTATCACACAAGGGTGTGATAAACAATTTTTTCGGCAAGTTTGCCCGGCTTTTCAAGAGGGAGAACACCGCCGCCGCGCCAGTCGGCAGCACCCGCATCTCATGCACCCTGCCCGCAGCGTCCTACGGGCGCGACGGGGCGTGCATCGCCACCGTCTACCGCTGCGTGAGGCTGCTGTCGGAGAGCGTGGCGATGCTGCCGCTCCGATACCTCGAAAGCGATGCACGCGGCATCAAGTCGGAGCGCGACCGCTGGATGAACTACCTGCTGCAAGTGCAGCCCAACGAGAACTATTCCGCCTTCGACTTCATGCGGCTCGCCGTGGCGCAGATACTGGTGAGCGGCAACGCCTACATCATGCCGGTAAACAGCACCGATTTCAGGGGCTGCGACCGCCTTGTGCTGCTCTCGCCGGGGTCTGTGTCGGTCAACCCCTTGACCGGCATCTACACGGTAAGCGACACGACAAACAACATCTTCGGCAGCTACCTGCCGAAGGAGATAATCCACCTGCGCAACAACAACGCCGGCGGCCTGGTTGGGCAGTCGGTGATAAGCGCGGCGCGGAACACGCTGTCGATAGCGGCGCAGGGTGACGCGGAGACGCTCGACCGCTTCAAGACGGGGGGCGCGGTGCGCGGCCTGGTCTGCGGTACTGGGGACTTTGCCGGCACAGGCTACACGGCAAACGGCGAAATTGAAAGGACGGCGCAAGACCTCGACGCGGACTTCAACGTGAGCGGTCGGCGGATAGTGTCCGTCCCCGAGCCTTTGCAGTTCACGCAGCTGTCTATGTCTTCCGCCGACTTGCAGTTCCTCGAAAGCCGCAAGTTCGAGGTGCTGGAGATATGCCGCTTCTTCGGCGTTCACCCCTCATTCGTGTTCAGCGACACGACGAGCAACTACAAGAGCGCGGAGAACGCCAACACGGCATTTCTGGCGCAGACGCTGAACCCTATGCTGCGGATGATAGAGAACGAGTTCCAGCGCAAGCTGTGCGGCTGGCGGCTTCAGGGGGCGGCGAAGTTCGAGTTCGACCGCGCCGCGCTGTACGCGAGCGACCCCGAAAGCAGGGCGCGTTACGAGGCGCAGCAGCTGGGCAACGGCACACGCACAGTCAACGAGCTGCGAGCCGCCGACAACCGCGCCCCTGTAGAGGGCGGCGACAAGCCGCTCGTGTCCGCCAACCTTCGCACGATAGACGAGATAAACACCAACGATACACCGCAAGATGCAAAAGACTGAAACACTGGTACGGCGCGAAACGCCGCTGACACGCGAGGCCGAGAGCAGCAAGTCGCGCAAGATACGCGGCTATGCCATACTGTTCAACACGCCCTCAGTAGTGCTGGGGCTGGAGGGCAAGGCGGAGGCGCGTGAGGTCATCGCGCCCGAAGCCGTCACCATGGAGTTCCTCGACCAGCAGGACATCAAGATGACCATGTACCACGACCGCCAGCTTATACTGGCACGCTCGAAGCGCGGCAAGGGGTCGCTCTCCTACGGCGTTGACGAGCGTGGCGTGTGGTTCGAGTTTGACGCGCCTGAAAGCCCCAACGGCGACGAGGCTCTCGCGCTGGTCAGCCGCGCCGACATAGCCGGCTGCTCGTTCATGTTCTCAACGTATTACGCCGACCCCGACTATGTGGAGCGCGTGCAGGACGAGGACAAGAGCGTGACCTACACGGTGCGCAAGATGACAGGCATCTACGACTTCACGCTTGCCGCCGACCCAGCGTACCCCGACACGGAGGTACATGCCGAGCCGCCAGAGAAAGAGCCAGAGCCAGACCCCGACCAAAGCGAGCGCGAAGCACCGCCCGCAGCGGTCGAGCAGATAAACGAAATGCGGCAGGCCGCCGCAGCCATAAAGAGGATATAAACAACTAAAAACGATAAACTTATGAAGAGACTGATTGAGAGAATGAGCGCCAACTGCGCACGTATCGGCGAGCTGGCAGCAGTGTGTGAACGTGAGAAGCGCGAGCGCAACGAGGCAGAGGAAGCAGAATACCGCGAGCTTCGCCGCGAGAACCACCTCATCGAGATGCAGGTGGAAGCGCTGCGCCAGATGCCTGAGCAGCCCAACCGCATGTCCGCTACTGCGGTAGTGCGCGAAAACCTCAAGCGCGGCGTTCAGACGGAGTTCCACCTGATGCGCGATGATACCGGGGGCGGCGGAAGCGGCACAGGCGGCTCTACCCCGACCACGCCGACGCTCGTGTACACAGGCACGACCGAGGCAGAGGCTGGCGGCACGGTGCCGGCACGCATCGAGGATGTCATCAAGCCGCTCTACGAGGGGCTGATACTCAACGCCGTGGGGCTCGACCTGCGCACCGGTCTGTCAGGCCAGTACATCTGGCCGGTGGCTGAAGCCGTGACCGCGCAGATAGCTGGCGAGGCTGTCGAGCTGACCAAGCAGAAGCTGTCGCTCTCCAAGATAACCGCACGCCCCGAGCGCATCGGCGTGTCGATGACCCTCACGCGCCAGGCTGTCATCCAGTCTGACGGCATCGTCGAGAGCCTCGTGACCTCGCTCATGCCCGAAGCGGTTGCCGCGCTCATCAACAAGGTCATGTTCAGCGTTGACAAGGTGACCGGCGCGACCGACAACCTCAAGGGGCCGTTTGTAGACAAGAAGGCCGGCGCGACCGTGCTGTCCTCCCCGGGCTACAAGGACTTCTGCAAGCTCAAGGCTTCTGTGCTGAAGAGCGGTGTCCCCGGCACGCACCTCGGCTGGGTTATGAGCAAGGCCACCGCCGCCGAACTCGAAGGCACGCCCAAGGACAGCGGCAGCGGCATCATGTGCATCGAGAACGGCATGCTCTGCGGCGTGCCTGTGTTCACCACGCAGTACATCAGCGACGACTACATCGGCATCGGCGACTTCACCTACCAGGTGATGGGGCTGTTCGGCGACATCTCGTTCATCGTTGACCCGTACTCGTCTGCCGGCTCTGACATGATAAACTTCCACCTGAACTGCAACTACGGCACCGCCACCCTGCGCCCCGCCGCGTTTGCCCTCGCCAAGTGGACCCGCTCATAAGCGTAAGCAATGACCGAGTACCTGCCCGACAATTTCCTCACGCTGTTCCGCCAGCACGTCCGCGCCGACGACCTCGCCGGTGTGGACGACGCTGCGGCGCGGCAGTACATTGACGCGGCGGAGCAAGCAGCCGTGAACTACACGGAGCGCGAAGCCGCCGCCCTCGTTGACACAGCGACCGGCAAGTACCCTGCCCCGATAGTTCAAGCCGTGCTGCTGCTGGCAGGTCACTGGTACAGCAGCCGCGAGGCGGCGAGCGACAGGCAGATGACCTCCGTGCCGTTTGGCGTTGTGTCGCTGCTGTCGCGTTACCGCAAAACGTCCAAGGCATGATAGCAGGAGAGATGAACGAGCGAGCCGTGCTGTACCGCCCCGCCGTCAAGGAGGACGAATACGGCTCAAAGGTTCAGGCGTGGGACGGCGGCACGCAGCTGTGGGTACAGCGCGTGAAAGTCTCCGGGCGTTTCACGCTCGAAGCCTCGGAGCTGTTCCCCGACTACGACGCGGAGTTCTACTGCCGCATCGAGCACGGCGTAACGGAGTTCTGCCGCATCAGGCACGACGGCATCCTCTACCATGTCGGCAACGTCATCAACAACCGGCGCAAGGGCACTGCGCTGCTCAAGTGCGCCAAGGTAAACGACTGAACGCAATGGACCCGAAGGACTACACCGGCATCGAGTGGAACAGGTTGCTCAAGGAGATGACCCCGAAGCAGCTTCGCACCTCGCTCAAGGCAGGTATGCGCCGCACCGCCAAGAAGGTCAAAGACCGCGCCGTGCAGTCGCTGCAAGCCAACGGCCCCAAGCACGTCAAAGGCAGCCGCCGCGACTGGACACGCGGCATACGCTCCTACATCTACTCTCGCGGCGGCGGCTTCCTCGTAAGCACAAAGCCGCACAAGACAAAGGGCTTCCACCGCAACCGCCAGGGTCTCGACAAGCCAGTGCTGATGTGGGCGGAGGACGGCACAAAGCAGCGCTCGCGCAAGCGCACGTTCTACCACTCCAAGCCCTCGACAGGCAGAATGCCGCGTTACGGCTTCCTCGAGAAGGCCGAGCCGTCATTCCCCGGCATCATAGAAGGGGAATTAGAAAAGGACGTGGCGGCGGCGGTCGTCAAGGCGGCGAGGAAAGCTGGGTTTTATTGAACACTTAAAACTCTCTGACTATGGGATTATCAATGGCAAAATACGTCACCGCGCTGTCAGCAGGTCAGGTCATCCGCGACCTGCTCATCGACACGCCGCCGATAAAGCGGCAAGTGACGGCGGTTTTCCCCGTCGTCACGGCGGAGGCGACACTCCCCTACATCGCGTTTCGCCGCAGCCGTCTCACGCCGCGCAGCTCATCGAGCGGCGGCAGCAGCGTGTCGGCTGACACGGTGGAACTGGAACTCGCAGTGTATTCGCAGGAGTACGCCGAGGGGCTGAAAATCGCGGAGCTCGTCCGCTACACGCTCGACAACAAGCAGGTCTCGTCCGCCGACCTGACCATGCGTTCTTGCGTCCTCACGGACGCTGCGGAATCGTTTGACGGCGACGCATACATACAGCAACTGACATTCACTATCAAAATCTGATTTATTATGGCAAACAACAACGAAGTATCTGTACAAGCAGACCCCACCGCAGGCTCTCAGACCGGCTACATCAACGGCTCTGACCTGCTGCTCAAAATCGGCGAGAAGGCAGTCGGACACTGCACCTCGCACACCGTGACGTTCAACTCCGAGACCAAGGAACGCGCCGTCAAGCCGCTCGCCTCAAAGGGCGTGTCGCACGGGCTGTGGAAGGAGAAGGGCGTGACAAGCCTCTCAATTTCGATTTCCGCCGAGGGGCTGCGCTGCTACGACGAGACCGAGAACGGCTTCGACGAGGTTGCGCCTATGTGGGGCAAGGGTTCTGTCGTGACCGTAGAGTGCTACAAGCGCGGCGCGACTGACGCGGCTGCCGCTTCCACCCCCTACCTCAAGGGCAGTTTCGTCATCACCTCCATGGAGGAGACTTCCCCGGCGCAGGACGACGCGACCTACTCCGTCAACCTCGAGAACGCCGGCGAGCCTGATGTATACCCGGGCAAGGCAACCGCATAAACACTGCGCACCATGGTAAAGGCAAGCACATACTTCCGGTATGAGGGGCAGGACTACCCTGCCCGCTCGACCATGGGCGCGTTGGTCATGTTCAAGGACATGGCCGGCTTCGACATCTCGCAGGGCATCAAGAGCCTGGACGCGGTGACGCTGACGATGCTGCTGTACTGCTGCATCAAGTCTGCGTGCCGCGCTGACGGCATCGAGTTCACAGCGACATTCGAGGAGTTCTGCGACCGCATCACGCCCGAAGACATCACCGCATGGTTCATGGCATCTAACGTTGTGGACGAAAAAAAAACGGCAGCGAGAGCCAAGGCGAAAGCGAAGGCATAGAGGTCTGGCTGGGGTACGCTACGGGGTGCATGGGCATGAGCCGCGAGGATTTCTGCGCATGCACCCCTCGCGAGTTTGAAGAGGCTGCGCGGTCGTTCCGCCAGTGGCACGAGGCACAGCGGCACGACGACTGGGAGCGGATGCGGCTGCTGGCGTGCATCACGGTGCAGCCCCACGTCAAGGGACGCGTCACGCCGCAGGGGCTGATGCCGCTGCCGTGGGACGACGCTGGGCGGCAGAAGAAAGCCGCCGCCCCGACCATGAGCAAGGAGGAGCAGCGCAAGCGGTTCGAGTTGCTCACGAAAAAGCCAAAGGACAAAACAACATAAAACAACACACCATGTCCAAGGACGTAAAGTTTAACATACGGCTGTCTGTAGACGGCAAAGACCAGGTAGTGACGGCGACCGCCAGTGTCAAAGACATGGCGAAGTCGATAGCCAACGTACAGGCGGCTGTCGAAAAGAACGCTTCCGCGTTCAGCAAATGGAAAGACAGCGCGGTGGCGGTAAGCGGCACGATAACCGCCATCCAGTCCATGCAGGGCGCGTTGTCAGACCTCACGGCGGAGAGCAACCAGTTCACCGCCGCGATGAAGGAAGCCAACACCATGGCCGGCAAGGACGCGGCCGGCTTCCAGCAGATGAAGGAGCAAGTCGCGGAACTCTCCAAGAACATACCAATAGCGCGTGACGCTCTCGCCAAAGGTCTGTACCAGGTCATCTCAAACGGCGTGCCCGAGGACAACTGGATGTCATACCTCGAGAAGTCCGCAAAGGCTTCGGTCGGCGGTCTCGCCGACCTGGAGGAGGTCGTCAAGGTCACGTCCACCGTCATCAAGAACTACGGGCTGTCATGGGAAGACGCGAATAAGGTACAGGACAAGATACAGCTGACCGCAAAGAACGGCGTGACATCATTCGAGCAGCTCGCACAGGCGTTGCCCAAGGTCGCGTCAAACGCCGCATCGCTGGGCATCTCCATGGACGAACTCATGGCAACGTTTGCAACGCTGACAGGCGTGTCGGGAAACACGCAGGAGGTCGCCACACAGATAGGTGCGGTGATGACCGCGCTGATAAAGCCCACCACGGAGGCGCAGAAGATGGCGCAGGAAATGGGCATACAGTTCAACGCCGCCGCGATACAGTCCGCCGGCGGTCTGCGCGAGTTCCTCACGCAGTTAGACACGGCGGTCAAGAAGTACGCCGAGTCGTCTGGCGTGCTGGAGAAAGAGGTCTATGGCCGTCTGTTCGGCTCTGCCGAGGCTCTGCGCGCGCTCTCGCCGCTGACGGGGCAGCTGGCTGACAAGTTCGGCGAGAACGTCGATGCAATGGCTGACAGCGCCGGCACAATGGACCAGGCATACGAGACCATGAACTCCGGCGCGGCAGCCGCAACGCAGAAGATAATGAACATGGTCGGCGGCTGGATGGACAGCCTTGCCGCGCTTAACAGCAACTATATGGCGATACTCAACGTGGCATCGTCAATGGGCGTGCTGGTCATGAGCCTGTTCACCGTGGGCAAGGGGCTGTGGGCGGCGATAGTGGCGGCACGCACATTCTGCACGCGAATAGGGCTGACCGCCGCAGTGCAGAAACTGGCAGGGGCGGCATCGGTGCGCTTCGGCGCGATGCTGAAGGTGCTGTCCGCCAACATGAAAGGCGTGGCCGTCTCGGCACGCACCATGAAGCTCGCTATCGAGGGGGCGTTGATTACCACCGGCATAGGCGCGGCACTGGTCGTCCTCTCTGAACTCGTTAGCGGGCTGGCTTCAGCAACCGACGATGCAGCCGACAGCATGGGGGAACTCGAAGAGAAAGAGAACCATCTGCAATTCGCTCAAGACGCATTTACGCAAGCTGCATCAGATGCACAAGGAGCTATTCTTAAAGAGGCATCTGACCTCAAAGAGCTGATGGACGCGCATGAAGACACCACAGCAGCCGTAAACAAGCTAAACGAGAAGTACGGCGACATCTTCGGAACTTATAAAACTGCAGCAGCCTGGTACGACACGCTGATAAACAAGAGCGAGGCGTATTGCATGCAACTCGGTTATGAGGCGGAAATTGATGCTCTGTATAAGAAGAAAGCTGCACTCGAAATTAAAAGAAGAAACAACAAGCGACGACAAGACAAAGCTCGGGCTGCGTATGAAAACCAAGGTTATAACTTAAATGTTGAATGGGAGACAGAGTTTGATGTATTCGGCAACGGGAAACCCAAAATCAAAAAGATAAATAAATCAACCGAGGACACGGAATACGAGAAGGCCTTACAAGAAGGTATTGACACACTCACTGAATTAAACGAGGTCAACGAAGAAATAAAAACAGCAAAAGACCTTAAGAAAGAAGCCTCTACAAAGCTGAAAGAGCAGAACGTCAACGTTAAAGGAGGCGGCAACACACCCTCGACCACGCCTACACGCGCGCACTCGTCAAACGCTCCACAGGAACAGGAGGACAAGCGGACACCGGAACAGAAGCTGCAAGACCAGCTAAGGGCGGCGCAGGACAAGTATGTCGAGTTGCACCTGACCCAGCCGCAGAGCATCGAGGAGCAGATGCAGCTTCAGGCGCAAATGGTGAAACAGCTGAGCATCATCGACGGGGCAAAGCGGGGGCTGGCGCAAATAGAACGCATCCGCGATGACCTCGCCAACCCCTCAAAATTGCAGACCATAGAGGACTACAACGCCCGGCTGTCATACATAGACAACAGACTGCAAACGGCGCAGACAGACGCGGAACGCACGGCGTTGCTCAAAGAGCGCGACAAACTCGACAAGGAACTCGACAAGATGAAAGAGTTGCCGAAGGTCGCGCCAGTCCTCGGAGAGCAGAAGACCCTCGCCGACTACGACAGCGCGATACAGTTCTACACCGACGAGCAGCGCACCGCCGATGTGAACAACATCACGGAACTGCAAAAGACCATCGACACGCTCAACAAGCAGAAGGACGCGATGATGCTCGGCACGCGCCTGCCGGGGATGCAGCAGGAACTCGCAGACCTCGGCACACGCGGCACAAAGGAGTATACCCTGAAACTTCAGGAGGTCGGCATCGACACCGTAAAGGACAAAATCAAGGAACTGAACACACTGCTGGAGGACACCGCGCTCAACCTGCCTGACGCATGGCGCGACGCGCTCAAGAAACTGCTGGAGCAGTGGAAGGGCGCAGCCGCCGACCTCACAGATACGGAAAAGAAGAGCGCGAAGCTGGAGGGGCTGAAGTCTGCCGCGTCGTCCGTTGACCAGCTGGCGCAGTCGTTTTCCAAGTTGAGTTCCGAGAGCAGGGGGCTGGCGGTGGCGATGCAGAGCGTATCGCTGGCGGCAACGTTCACGCAGATTATCGCGACCATGGTGAGCAAGTCGAAGACCAGTCTCACCGTGTGGGACTGGATAGCCGGCATCACAGCAGGCACAGCGGCGGCAATATCCTCGATAACCGCGCTCAAGGGGGTGGCGTTTGCGGAGGGCGGCATCGTCCACGGCCCAACGCTCGGCCTCGTGGGCGAGTACCCCGGCGCGTCGTCAAACCCCGAAGTTATCGCGCCGCTCAACAAGCTGCGCTCGCTCATCGGCGAGGACAGCGGCGCGGGCGAGGTGCATTTCAAGATAGCAGGGCAAGACCTGGAGGGCGTGCTGAAACGGCGGCAAAAGCTGCATAACAGGCGATAGGTATATGGCAAAGGCATCTTACACTGGCTACATACCGGCGCTGCGGTCAACGCCGTGGTATGTCGAGATATGGGTAAAGTCCGAGCAGGACGCGGTGACCGCGCCGCGTGAGCTCCGCTTCCCCGGCGAGGACGCGCTGACGATAGAGTGGGAGGAAATGCCGCCCGAGCAGGTGATGCAGTCCTCCTCGGCGCGGCTGCGCGTCATCTCGATGTTCGACCGCGAGTTCGTAGACCTCTACGCATACAAGCCCGGGGACGTGACGCTGCGTGTCTACAAGTGCGGCAGCACCCTGTCGAGCGTTGACCTGTACTGGCAGGGGACGCTCGACCCGGAGTTCTACGAAGAGCCGTACGAAAGCGCGGAGGGGTACACAGTGGAGTTCACCTTCACGGACTTCGGCAGCCTGAACCGCCTCGACTACGACCTCAAAGGGCTGGTAGACCTTGACACCCTCATAAAGCACATACTCGAACAGGCGGGCTTCATGCCCGACTGGAAGCTGCTGCGCACCGGCATCACCACCTCGTTTGCCGACAGCGACACGCCGCTGAAGCTCTCCGAGCTGGCGTGCGACAGCGCGAACTGGTACGACGAGGACGGCGAGCCGTCAACGCTCGATGAGGTGCTGACAGGCGTGCTCCAGCCGCTCGCCCTGCACATCACGCAGCAAAACGGCAAGGTCTGCATCTACGACACCAACGCGCTGTACAACAGCGGCATACCGCGAGCCGTGCACTGGTCGGCAGATGCGCAGACGCTCGCGGCGGCGGAGACGTACAACAAGGTCAAGGTGACGTTCTCGGCTTACGCTGACGGCAGCATCGGGTTGCCCGACTACGAGTACACCGCCAAGACATCGCCCTCGCTCGTAAACTTCAACGCCGCGTTCCCGAAATGGGAATTGGCAAGCACACAGGCGGTCGTTGACTACGGTCTCTATTTCACCTACGACCGCGACTACCGCAAGTACGACACGGACAAGTACCCCTCGGCGACCGACCGCGACTACCGCTCGTTCACCCTGTTCATCAACAACGCCGACAAGGCAAAGAACCTGACCATACACCAGACCATAACGGACACGCGCAAGTACTCGGGGCTGAACACAGGGGACGGCAGCACCGCCGCGCCGCCGACTGAATACCCTGACACTGCGGACGAGTTCGAGGACTTCGCAAAGTGGCCTCGGCCGTTCAAGACCGTGCCGCTGCTCGACGCTTCAGAGGAGGAGGGCGTGGCAGTGTCGTTTGTCATCGGGCGCGGCACTATCCGCAACTCGTGGAAGACGGACACGACGCTAACCAAGCCGCGCCGCATCGGGCTGCCGTGCGACCAGCCCTGGGGAACGGACTTCGGCTACGTCCTGTGGCTGTCATGGGTCAAGGACAACACGCAGAAGCTGTCGCAGTTCGACTACGTCCTCGACTACATGCGCCACCCCTTTGACATAAGCACGACAGACAACGACATCTGGAAAGGCGCTGACAACGCCGCCATCGACACAACGCGCCGGGGGGACATGCTCACCGATTACACAGCGGAGAAAATGCGCATCTGCTCGCTGCCGCCGGTGCCCCTGCCGCCGCCTGAAAAGGACGACACGCCGACATACCCCGGGGGCTCGACAGGCTACGGAGCGCGGTCGCCGTTCCTGCTCAAGCTGTCGGTTGACATGCTCCTCGACCCTCGCTACAACCCGTACACGGACGGCGACGACAACAACGAGAAAGGGCATACCGAGTTCGTCAAGAAGTGGTCGCGCTGGGTGTTTGCGCCCTTTACCATGGTGCTGAAAAACGCCGCAGGGGTCATCACGCACTACTACTCAAACCGCGAGGTGTGGGAGGACGGCACGCCGGGGCTGCTGTCGCTGGCTCTCGGCAAGTGGCTGCCGGCGGGCAAGGTGCTGGCAAGGGAGAGCGACACCGCGCTGACACAGCAGCAGAAGGTGCTGGGCGGCGCGTCGTACTCGTGGAAGACGCAGCCGCTGTCAGACACTGACGCAGACAACCCCGACAGCTACTTCGGCCAGGCGTGGCTCGCATGGTACTCTCCTGACGAGTACGACCACGACGACGACGAAGACTACGAGAACGTGCCGAGCGGCATCGAGGGGTGGCAGACAAACCGCCACTGCATAGGGCGCGCCGACGTGACAAAGGTTCAGGCGCTGGGCGGCACGCTGTTCCCGACCGAAGGCATATTCTACGAGAGCTTCAAGAAGCTGTCGCCCGGGCAGTACATACCTTACCCGCCCGCTGGCGGCACTATAGAGGTCACGCTGTACCGGGGCATCATCGGTCACGGTGTGGCGGACACCACCGTCACAACGCCCTTTACGCGGTGGTACAAGCAGACATACGAGAAAGACGGCGACAAGGACACGAAGCACGCGGGAGTGTACGGCATCTACAACCTGCTGCGCTGGTACATGTTCAAGGACTTCAAGCTGGAGGTCATACGCGGCGACAAGACTTTCGACACCGCCGACATGGACGACATCGAGTTCACCGGCTGGCTCAACAAGAACGCCCACGAGGAACTGAGCATCGACACGCAGTACGGCACTTCCGAGACCGACTGCCCCACCGCCAAGGGCTTCATCCGCAAGGCATCGGACGGCTCTCGCGTGGTCAGCCTGAAGCGTGCCGGGGTGACGGCGCAGCCCGAGCGGCTGCTCATCGGCTCGCTGTACTCGCAGTATGCATCGCGCCGCACAACCCTCACAGGCGAGGCGCAGCTGCTCGCATACGACGACCAGGACACAGGGCTCACGGACGTGCCGTGGCAAGCGTACAGCCTGCCGCTAACGTTCACGGACGCTAACCACGACGAATGGGCCGAGGAGTACGACACATCGGGATATGCGCAGGTGTTCTACACCGTGAGCCGAACCGAGAACCTCATGGCGATGACAGCGGACACTACCATGACAACGCTGTTCCCCGACCATTTCACACCAGAGGACATCAAGGACACAGAAGAATAGCATGGCAACAGAGAAGTACACAGCGCGGACGCAGTTCGTACCGCGCAGAGCGAGGTCGAAGAAACACCGCGAGGCGGGCATCACCGAGGCGCGTGCGCGGCAGCTTATCGGCGGCGGCACTGCGGAAGTCTCGGAACGCTGGGACATCAACAACCTCATCCAGCAGCGGGCCGTCCTCGCGAAGTTCTCCGCGCAGGACGCGCAACTCAAGGAACTGGGCGACACCACAGCGACCATACAAGTCAACATGAGGGACAGCAACACGAAAATCACGAAGCTGGAAAATGACAGCAAGGGCTTTTCCGAGACGCTGACAGTCCTGTCATACACTGTCGCCACAGCAGCGGACATAGAGAAGATGTGCGAGGCTGTGTTCGGCTGACCGCCGCCAAACATGAAGTAACGGCATAAATATAAAACACTCAACGACATGGCAACAGAAACAACAAAGGCAAACACGCTCATCGACGCGGACGGGCTGCAAACCGCCCTTGAGAAAGTGAACGACAGCTGCACGCGCATCAAGTACGTGCAGGGCGCTCCCGAACTGCCGGCGGCAACAGCGAGCCGCCTTAACCGCATATTCGTTTCCGACCTGACAGGCGCAGGAACGACCACCGCCGAATACGCTGCGTACATCGCCGTCCAGCAAAGCGCGGACAGCTACGCATGGCTGGAACTGAACCGCAAGCCCGACCTCTCCGACTACGTCACCACGCCCGCGCTGGCGGAGGCTCTGCACACCTTCGGGAAGTCTTACGTCACCACGACTGCCCTGAACACCACGCTCAACGACTATGCGACGACAGCATACGTCACCAACGCCATAGACAGCGCGGTCGGCGACATCTCGGCGGCACTCGACACCATTAACGGAGAATGACATGGACACGACAATAGCACAGAAACTGGCGACACTCGCCAACACAAAGAAGAACATCCGCACCGCCATTACCACCATGGGCGGCTCGCTGACGGCAAGCGCGTCGTTTGCCGCTTACGCGGCTGAAATCCTGCGGCTGCCGCTCACGACCGTCTACCCCCTCAACACACTGGGCTACGACCCCACAGGGTCGCTGCGCACATCAATGGACGCGACCGCCGCAACGGTCAAGGCAACCGCCGCGACTGCGTCCTTCTTAAACCTGTTCGCCAACAACAGCACGATAAAGCTGCTCCCGAACATGGACTACTCTCAAACCCCGTCCTTGCAGCAGCTGTGCAACAACGCGCCTAACCTCGCCTACATCCCCTACATCACCGCGCCGAAGGCGACAACGCTCTCCGCCGTCTTCCGCATGTGTACCTCGCTGAAGTACGCTCCGGGGATAAGCGCCGCGCTCGCCACTGACTGCGGCATGCTGTTCGCCGGGGCGTCCGCGCTGGAGTATGTCGGCGAGCTCAACCTCCCGAAGGCGACTAACTTCAAAGACGCTTTCGCCTCATGCACGCAGCTGCGCGGCATCGGCTCGCTGACACTGCCAGACCACACCGCCGCCCCTGTGGCGCAAGCGATGTTCTATGAGTGCTCGCAGTTGCGCGAGTTCACCGCCGAAGACTTCGCCCCCTCTAACGCGAGCGGCATGTTCTCCGGCTGCTCACAGCTGCGCGAGGTGCGAATGTCGCTGGGCAACTGCACCGTGACCGACAACTTCGTCAAGAACTGCCCCGACGTTGCGTTGTGGCTGAACTGGAACAACGCCGAAGTTCAGCAAATCATCGGCGCGTACCCCGCCGAGCAGACGTGGCTCGACTTCACAGGCGCGACAAACTGGGGGACTGCGCACCCCGAATCGCTGGCATACACTATCGAACACCTCCCAACCCGCAAAAATCTCTCCGGTACTGCCGGCACGCCATGCGCCATCGGGTTCTCGGCAAAGACAAAAGCCGCCCTGACGACAGCACAGGTACAAGCCATAACAAGCAAGAACTACACTATATCGTGACATCATGGACATAGAGATACTCAACATCGGCTGCACGCTCCTCGGCACTGTGCTGGGGGCGTGCGGAACGCACCTGTTCAAGTCGGGACGGCGCAAGGCCGCCGCCGAAGCCGACCGCGCAATAACCGACAACTACGAGGCGCGGCTCGCCGACCTCCACAAGGTCATCGACCTCAACAACGACAACGAGATACGGCACGCCGCAAGGGTGGTCGAGCTCAACAAGGCACTGGACGACAAGACCGCGCTGATACGCGACCTCAACGCCCGCATATTCGACACGCAGCAGCAGAACGCCGAGACCCTCCGCGAGAACACCGAGCTGAAACTCCAGCTTGCCAAGGAGAAGTGCGGCACATACGACTGCATCAGCCGACAGCCCCCCACCGAGGACACGCGCCGCGCCATAGCAGCCGCCGCGAAACGTGTAAAGGAAACGCCGAAACCTTTACACGACAAGCACGACATATAAAGAAACTTTACACGACAAAGCAATGGCAGACGCAAACAAACTCAAGCCGATAATACTCCGCTGGGAGGGCGGCTTCGCTGTCGTCCCCGGCGACAAGGGCGGCGCGACAAACAAGGGCATCACGATAGGCACGTTCCGCCAGTTCTTCGGGCAAGGCGCGACAGTCGAGCAGCTGAAGCGAATGACAGACCAGCAGTGGATGACAGTGTTCCGGCGCGGCTTCTGGGACAAGTTCCGCGCCGACGAGATACGCAGCCAGTCAGTAGCCGACATCTGCGTGGACTGGGCATGGAACTCAGGCACACGCACCGCAATACGCAAAGTGCAGACGCTGCTCGGCGTAACGGCTGACGGCGTGGTCGGGGCAAAGACCCTCGCAGCCATAAACGCCGCAGACCCCCGGCAGCTGTTCGAGCGCGTCAAGGCAGCGCGGCTCGCCTTCGTCGAAGGCATCGTCCGCCGCAGCCCCTCGCAGCGCAAGTTCCTCAACGGCTGGCGAAACCGCATCGGCTCGTTCAAGTTCAACGGCTGACAGCATTTTGCCGACCCCGGCAAAATGGTCGAGACCTTAACCCGAAATGGCAATGAAGAAACTGGCATACATAGCCGTGGCACTGCTCCTGCTGCCCTCGTGCAGCCGCCGCATATACGTCCCTGTGGAGAGCGTCCGCGAGGTTCACGACACGGTGCGCATAGACACGGCAAGCCGCCGCGCCGACATCATCATACGGCGCGACAGCGTAATCGTCCGCGACAGCGTGGCAGTGATAATCAACGGCGACACCGTAGTCCGCGAGGTGTGGCGGTGGCGCGAGCGCGTCCGCGAGGTGCATGACACCGTGAGGGTCGCCACGGCGGCAAGCCGCGACACATCGCACTCCGACACCGCCAAGACCGCGCAGGTTGTCGAGGTAGAGAAGCCCCTCTCATGGTGGCAGCGCACGCAGACATGGCTCGGCAGGGTCGCGGTGACAGCCGCCGCCCTCGCCGCAGCATGGCGGATATACCGCCGCCGTCACCGCTTGCCGTAGAACACCCAGTCAAGCACGCGGCGGTTTGCCTCGTCCACCTTCCGCTGGTCAAAGTCGATGTAAATGTCCGTGACCGTGTTGCCGCCGTGACCCAGCGCGGCGGCTATCGTCTCCTTCGGTATGTCGAGCGATGCTGCCATGGTCGCCCACGAGTGACGCGCCCAGTATGTCGTGAGACCGGGGAACGCCGGCTCGATGAACTTCTTGCCGCCCCTGCCGCGCCTCTCAACAACGCCGATGCGCTGGAGAGCCTTGTTGCAGTGGTGGATGAAGTTGCGGTGGTCGCTGCTCGTGTCGAGGATGTCGAGCAGGTGGCGTTCTCCTCTGTAGCGGTCGATTATCTCCTGCGCCTCCGGCTCTACCTTAATCGAATAGAAACGCCCGGTCTTCGCTCTCTCGTACTCTATGCGCCCCTCGGTGACGCGGTCGAGGTTGCACAAGTCAACGGCGTTTATGCCGCACAGGCAGAATATCAGCTTGAACATATCCAAGTAGCGGACGGCATACGGCTCGACAGGGTATGCGAACAGCTCGCGCAGACGCTCCACCGACAGCGACCGCTTGCGTGTCGCCTGGGGGCGTATCTTGAAGCGGCGGAAAGGATAGTTAGCCGTCACCTCATCGTCTATCGCGTCGTTGAACACGGCGCGGATGTTGCGCAAGTGGATGTTCCGGGCGTTCTTCGAGCGTGCCGTCCGCGCCATGAACTCGTCAAAGCGTTCCAGCCACCGGCGGTCTATGTCCTCAAACGTGAGCCGGTCGGCATCTGCATCGAAAGCGCGTATGCGCGACAGCGTCTGCCGGTATATGTATTGCGTGGCGGGCTTCTTATTAGAAGAACCGCCGAAAGCAATGAAGCGTGGCAGGAACATGTTTGCCGCCGGTTTCGGCTCGCGTCCTGTGACAGCGCACAGCACCGCCTCTGCATAGTCGTTGACGCTTGCTCGCGGTCGGCTGTCAACCGTATACAGCGCGTCTTCTGCCAGCACAAGCATGTGCGACAGGCGCGAATTCAAAGCGCGGCAGGAGGGGTGGCGGCGTGTGACACGGTCTTTTGCAGCGTCCCAGTGTTCGGGCAGCAGCGAGACACCGAGAGCGACGGTGCGTGTCTTGCCGCCGTGTCTGATTTTGAAAGAGAGGGGGAATGTGCCGTCGGCTTTTGCGCGGCGGGTGTCGAAGTAGAATTTTATTGTTGCCATGGTCAAAACTGACTCCTCGGATTCGCACGCCATTTGCACGGTTTGCGCGTGCAAATGCGTGCAAATGCCGTGTTATGCCGAATATCGGAGTTTTTTTTAACTCATCACAACGCGGATATTTGAGCAAAACAAAAGCCATTGACATTCATATTTACCTGATTGTCAACGGCTTTTCGTTGTGTCGGGGTGAAAGGATTCGAACCTTCGACCCCCTGCTCCCAAAGAAATAATCGCGTTGGGATAAGCCGTTGTTATACTTATTGTTAGTTGTTGTCTTATAGGTTTTCGCGTGCTGTTCGCACGCCGAACTGTTTAGAGGGGCTGAACAGTCCGTCAGGGGCGGTGCTCCAGAAGGGTCAGGAGGCGGTCTATCTGCTGCGAGTACTGCTTGCGCTGCTCTGCCATTTCATCTATCACGTTGGCCAGCTGCTTCCGCTGCTCCGACATCTCGCCGATGAGGCGGTCTATCGTGGCAGCGTCCGCGCCGTTGTGGTACGTGTTGCCGTCGCCGTGCTGCGCGTTGGCCGCGTCACCGACAGCCGCCGTGCCGCCGCCCCCCTCATAGAAGAAGCAAACGCTTTTGTTTATCGCGGCGGCAATATCCTCGATTAGTTTGCTCTTCACGTTATCGCCGCGCAGGGCGTTGTGCAGACGTTGGTCGCTGTCATAGCCAAGTTTAGCCGCGACCATGCGAAGGGGGATTTTCTCCTCCCTCAATTTTTTCTTTATCTGTTCACCAGTCATAATCTGTTATCTTTCAATCAGTTCTACTGCCAAGCAAACATTTTATGTTGTAAAACATATCAGAAATGTTTGCTTCGACAAACGATTGTGTTTACCTTTGCACTGTCAATCAACAATGCAGCGGAGCGGAGGACGCGCTAACGTCCTCACACACAACTACAAAATGCAAAGTTAGCACGTTTTCCGCACCTCTGCAAGTTGACAAGTCAATTAACAACGAAAAAAGAAATCGGAACATGGAACAAGAAAAGAAGACCGTGACACTGGAACAGGCAATCGAAGAGCCGTGGCGGCTCGACGAGCCCTGCACTCTCGACCTGGGCATCGGCGCGAAAGCCGAAATCACACAAGACCTCGCGGAGGCGCATGAGAACTTCTGGGCATGGCTCAACCGCCTCGAGGACGCAGAGCCTGACCGCTTCAGCTGGCAGATACTCCGCGACTGGCTCAACACATGGGTCAAGGAGGCGCGAACGCTGGGCAACAAGCTGGGGGCGACAGCCGTGTACGCCTCGGCGATGCGCGGCGTGATGAGAGAGAAGGACAGAGCGGAAGAATGCTTCGGCAAGGAAGAGGAACAATATTAAAAACCGGGACAATATGACAGCCGGGCGGCTCAAGCAGCTGGCCATAGAGTACCTGCACCGCACTGGCGAGGACGGCGCGGTCAAGCTGCTGGCAGACGTGACGAAGATGACGCAGAAGACGGTGGCGCAGATACGCGGCAACGAGCTGCTCCAGGAGCTGTGGTGGCAGGTCATGGAGGACTGCTACGAGGAGGAAGACAATCAAGACAACACACGACAATCATGAAAGAACTGAACACAGACGACCTGCGCAGACTGCGCAAGGGTGAGGTGATGACAGCGGAGATAACGCCCGCCAAGCTGGCATCGATACGCTCACAGGCATCGCGCCTGAAGGAGGAGGGCTACGAGTTTTCAATACGCAAGACCGTGACGGACGACCTGTATGTGGTCGAGCGGCTGAAAGGGGGTGCGCGATGAAGCGGCTGGGACTTCTGGTGCTGACCGGCATAATCCGCGTCGCGGTGATAGTGCTGGTGTTCGGAGGCGCGATGGGCGTTGCCCAGAACCTCCTCGACCGCCCCGGCGTGGCGGTGCTTTGCGCCGCCGCCGTGGGGCTGGGCGTGCTGCTGTTCAGGGGCGACGTTGCCCTCGACGCTATGATGAAAGGGGGCAAGCGATGACAACGGCGCTCCCCGACACGCTGCTGCCCCGTGGGCAGTACGGCACGAAAGCGGCAAGCGAGTGCCTCGGCATCAGCGAGCGCACCCTGCTGCGGTGGGCTGACAAGGGGCTAATCAAGAAGCGGACGCGCAAGGCCAACGGCAGGGCGGTGTTCCGAGGTGACGAACTAATCGCCCTGTGGCACTCAACGAAGAAAGCATGACCATGTCACGCATCGTCACGGAGAGCGACCTGCGAAACCTGCACTGCGGAGAGGTGCTGCTGGTACGGCCGCACTACGGCGCAGACCGCTTGCGGCTGCGGAAGATGGCGCGGCGGCTGAAACTGAAAGCGCAAGGCATAGCAGGGGACGCTGGTCTGCTCCGTATATGGCGCGAGACACCCGACATAGTAAAACAACCAAAAAGGACAAGACAATGACACAGCAAGACATCATCAACGCCGCCAAGGAGTGGCGCGACGCGAACCGTGGGACGCGCAACTGTATCGTGACCACGATAGACGACGAGACGGGGAAGTCGCAAACATACGTAAAGGCGGTGACACCGCAAGACATCACCGTAATGTTGCTCATGATGTTCGACGACAACGAAGCGTACTACACCGCCGCAAAAGACGCAATTGAAATGTTCAAAAAGCCGAACATCCAGCAGGTGCTGAATGACAGTACTGCGACCCAGAGAACGGCATCACCCGAAAAACATAAGTCATGAAGAACAATACTCACGCCAATAGGACAAGACAATGACACTAAGCAACATCTCAGTACCAGACATCATGGAGGTCGTACAGCGCTGGCGGCGCGAAGGCCAGAAAGCCGCACGCTCCGCGATAGTGATGACAGACGACCCCGAATCATACACCGCCGCCGAACCCACGACGGCAAACGTGCTGAAGCTGGGCAAGCCTTTCGGCATGGCGGCGGTGCGGCGGATGCTCCAGACGCTGTTCGAGGAATACCCCTACACAGTAGACATCGCCAAAGAAATACTCACGACAAAAGACCAAGACCAGCAATGACACAGCAAGAGAGATTTGACACGATAGCGGACGAGTTCCTCGACTTCATGGAGCGCAAGACCTCATGGCTCGCGAGCATCGCAGGACGCGGCGGCATCGACATCGAGGACGTGGAATACGAGGAAGTGAAGGAGGACAGGCAATGACACCGCAAGACATCATCAACGCCGCCAAGGAGTGGCGCGACGCGAACCCCGGCAAACGCTTCTTCATCGTCCTGACCGCAGACACAGACGCACGAATGGCAGAGGGGGAAGAAGCAACCACCTTCGGGGCTTGCGTGGGGATGCTGTCCCACATGTTCGCCTCCGACCCCCGGTTCATCGAAGCGGCAAAAGCGGCAATCGACAACGTCGAGGAACTAATCGCAAAGCAGCTGGCAGATGAACTCCGCAAGCAGTTCCCGAAAAACATAAAGTCATGAAGAACGACAGCAAATTACAGGCAATAATCGATGCCGCAAATGAATGGATTGATGAAGACCAAAACAACCACACATGCATTATACTCACATTTGATGAGATAGGCTCCCCACAATCCCATTCATTTACTTACGCAGACCGCTCCGACATAAAATGGATGCTGCTCGATGCATTTAAGGACGACGACTTTCTGCACGCGGCCAAAGCAGCAATGGAGTGGATTGAGAAGGACAAAGACATAAAATCAGAACCAACGATATTCGTATGACACCGACGCTCATCTTCGACCCGAAATACCCCCAGTACCGCGCCACCGCGCAGCCCCTGCCAGCCGACACAGGCGTAAGGGCGGCACGCTGGCGGCACTACGACAGCATACCCGAACACCTCACCATACCCTTCGCAATGCGCCTGTTCGCGATGCAGAACCTCACACTCCAGTACGTAGACACCGTCACGGACTTCTGCGTTGAGAAACGCATCGACGGCACGAAGCCCCTCGTCCGCGAGCTCCGCGAGCTCCGCAAAGGCATCGACCGCCTGTATGCTGGCAGCTTCAAGGGCGAGAAGGGGCGGCTCGCCAAGGAGAGCGAGGCAAGCAACGCCGCCGAGTTCGAGGACAACGCGGACGAACTGCTCACGCGGCTCTTCTACGGCCTCGACACGGAGGTCGGGCGGCTGGGGCTGACAGGCGACCACAAGGCGCTGGTCATCGCCGTCCACCAGGCGCTCACGATAGCGGACGTGACGCGGATGCACGCACGCGAGGGCGACGAACTGCTCCGCCACTACCATGTTCCCGTAGCGCCGACAGGCTGCTCGATGCTCCCGAATGAGTTCCTCGCCATAGCCGACCTGCTGCCGCAGTTCGCCGGCGACTGCTACAAGCTCTCGCGGTCAAGGGAGATAACCGCCAAGGCGCTGCTCACCGCGCTGCGCAAACACGTAATCGTAATGCCCAACGGCACAGAACTGCAATGACCATGAGACCGAAGCAATGGGAACGCACCTGCATCGCCGCCGCACGTTTGAGCGGAGCGCGGATGATGCTGCACGCGCTGAAAGAACACGACCTCCTGGACTGCAAGGGCGACGGCAAGGCATACCGCGAGGCACTGCTTCGCAGCGCGGTGAGCAGCAGCATCAACCTCGACAAGTTCATCAGCGGCGGCGGCGGGAAGTTCAGCGAACACCAGCGCAACGCCAAAGGCAAACTCGAGAGCGTGAAATTCACATTCGATTAAGACACAACGGCAATGAAAGCAGACAAGACCAAAATATGCGAATACATGCGCCGCATAGCAGACAACCTCCAGGGGCAGGGGCGGCAAGGCACGGCGGCGAAATACGAGGGGGCGGCACGCAGCTTCAGCCGCTACCTCGTGAGCCTCGGCAAGCGCGGCGGCGACATCTGCATAAAGGACATGAAGCCCTCGCTCATCGAGGGATACGAGGGGTGGCTGCGCGGCTTCCAGCTCTGCCGCAACACCACCTCGCAATACATACGCTCGGTACGCGCCGCATACAACAGGGCGGTGCGCGACGGCATAGCGGAGAAGCGCGACCTGTTCAGCAACGTGTACACAGGCGTTGCCAAGACCGAGAAACGCGCCCTGCCCATAGACATTATACGCCGCATCAAGGCAATGCCGCTGGGAAAGCCGCTGGAAAAGCTCGCCCGCGACATGTTCATGATGAGCTTCTACCTGCGCGGCATGAGCTTCGTTGACATGGCGTTCCTGCGCAAGAGCGACCTGTCGCACGGCCGTGTCACCTACACACGCCGCAAGACCGGGCAGCGGCTGTCGATAAAGTGGACTGACGCAATGCAGGAGATACTGGACGGGTACGCCGCCAATCCGACGGAGTACCTGCTGCCGCTGCTCACCTCCCCCGGTGGCGACCGCTACAAGGAATACCTGAACGCGAGCGCTCGCGTCAACCTACACCTTAAAGCCATCGGCGCGATGCTCGACCTGCCTATACGGCTGACCATGTACTGCGCCCGCCACAGCTGGGCGACGGCAGCGCGGACAAGCGGCATCCCCATATCAGTCATCAGCGAGGGGCTGGGGCACGACAGCGAAGCCACCACGCAGATATACCTCGCCTCCCTCGACACCGTGGCAATAGACAACGCCAACGACGCAATCATCGCGGCGGTATGACAGACTTACAGCCCGACCCGCGAGGGCGGCTGCGGCAAGAGAGCCGCGAAACCCGATGGCCGCCGCCATAGTGCAAGCAGCAATGGATTAGTGACAGCGGCCATCCACTGTTCATATAATCGTTTTCATTTTTCGATAGATTTGTTTTGGTGAAACTATGAATGGTCACACAAGCCACGCCAGCCCGGGAGGGCGCAACGCGGCGAAACAAGGGCGGTGAACGGCAGCCATGACGGACAGCGGCTGCAAGTAACATAGGCTCGGCAAACGCGGTTCGACTCCGCGACCGCCCACAAGTCATTAGGATTAGATTTAGGGTTATGTTTTACTGATTTCGACATGTGACCGATTTTCATGCGAACAACGCAAGCCGCGCCAATCCGAGAGGACGCAACGCGGCGAAACGGACGGGAAGCCCTCGGGGGCAGGGAAGCGGGCGCAAGAGCGCCGTCAAGCAGACCGGACAGGGGTTCGACTCCCCTACCGTCCACAACGACAAACTCAAAAAAGAAACGACATGACAGACAAAGACAGAGACCTCATCGCGGCCGCACGCGCCCTGCACTACACCGAGTGGGGCATCGCCGCCCGGTACGCCGCCGAATGCGACACAGACGAGGCACGCGGCATCATCAACGGCATCGCCAGCGACCTCAACCACGCCGAGGAGTACCATTCAGGGCTGCTGTGACCATGGCAACGACCACGCTCTACCAGCAATGGGCAGACGCATTCGCGTCCGTCGGCGAGTGCCACCTCTCGCTCGACACCTGCTGCAAGCTGCTCGCCGTCGTCTACGTCTATGGCGGCGCAAACGAAGCCTTCACGCAGACCTCCGACCTCGTCACCGACTGGCGGGCGGCGGCGCGGCGGCTCAACATCAGCGGCGGCGAGACCGTCAACCCCGAAGGGCACGCCCTGCTGCTGCGGTACACCCGCGAGCTCGAGGACGACATCGAGCAGAACCGCAAAAGCGTCGACGACAGCTGCAAGGTGGAATGGGCAAACCGCCTGTTCGCCGAAAAATACAACATAAAGGAACTGCACCTATAATACACACTATGAAACAAGACAAGAAAGAGAAATTCCAAGTCGGCGACACCGTATGGGTCAAAGGCGGCTTTCTGGGGACTGTGGCACGCATAACCCCATTTACGGTATGGGTGAAACCAGAAGACGTAGTGGGAGTGTCGCACTGCCAAATAGTCCCGACAATCGACAGAAGACCCACCATGCGCCAGAGAATAGGCCTGTGGTGGCACGGCCTCACCGCGCACGACAAGACGTGGGTTGTCCTGACCACCGTCAACGCAGCGGCAGTCGCCGTATGGCTCGCAAGATTCATCACCAGATAACACACGACACCATGACCACAGAACGCACCATCTACATCTCGCTGCCCATATCAGGGCGGCCAACAGACGAAGCGCGGCAAGAAGCCGACCTCGTCAAGCACGCACTCTCGCGGCAGGGCTACAGACCCCTGACACCCTTCGACATCTACCACGGCAAGAACCCCACATACGCCGACTACATCTGCAACGACCTCCGCGCCCTCGCCGACTGCGACGCGATATTCATGTGCCAGGGGTGGAACGGCTCACGCGGCTGCCGCATCGAGCACAAGTTCGCCGAAGAGTTCGGCAAGCGAATAATCTACCAGCAAGCAGAAGAATGAGATACGGACTGCCATACCAAGGGAGCAAGTCGAAACTCGCCGAGCGAATAGTCGCCCTGCTCCCCGAAGCCGAACACCTCTACGACCTGTTCGCAGGGGGCTGCGCCGTCACACACTGCGCAATGACCGTGTCAAACGGCCCTTTCGGCAAGTGGCGGCACATCCACGCCAACGACATCGCCGACATGCCGCAGCTGTTCCGCGCCGCGATAAGCGGCAAGTACCGCGACGAGCGGCGGTGGATAAGCCGCGAGGACTTCCACAGGCTGAAAGCCTCCGACCCTTATGTGCGCTCGGTGTGGTCATTCGGCAACAAAGGCATGGACTACCTGTACAGCCGCGAGCTCGAGCCGTACAAGAAGGCACTGCACGAGATGCTGTTTGCCGAGACCGTGCAGCAGCGGCGCGTCCTGTACCGCAAGGTCGTGCAGCTCCTGCACGACCAGCTCGGCAAGGCATCGCCGGCCAGTCTGCAAAGTCTGGAAAGTCTG